>Ga0299906_10000027_pt1 | contig 143629 bp, 122 predicted proteins | sample RVTome_14_FD_200259 | JGI IMG/M metagenome (GOLD analysis project Ga0299906, IMG submission 200259) | Soil microbial communities from uranium-contaminated site in the Upper Colorado River Basin, Wyoming, United States - RVT145D125 (version 2) ...
CGGATCGGCACGGCGCTGCGATGCGGCCCCGCTCCGTCGGGGCCGACGAGTGATAGGCAAGCAGACAGCCGCTTTCCCGTCCGCCACGGAGGGCGGACGCTACAGAAAAAATGAAACTGCCGTAGACGGATCGGCACGGCGCTGCGATGCGGCCCCGCTCCGTCGGGGCCGACGAGTGATAGGCAAGCAGACAGCCGCTTTCCCGTCCGCCACGGAGGGCGGACGCTACAGAAAAAATGAAACTGCCGTAGACTATGCCCTCATGGCAAAGAGACCGAGGGCCGCGGGGGAGGCGAGGACCATCGAGATCCGGGGTGCGCGCGAGCACAACCTGCGCTCCGTCTCGCTGTCGCTGCCGCGCAACGCGCTCATCGTCTTCACCGGCGTCTCGGGAAGCGGCAAGAGTTCGTTGGCCTTCGACACGCTCTACGCCGAGGGGCAACGGCGGTACATCGAGTCGCTCAGCGCCTATGCCCGACAGTTCATGGGCCAATTGCAGAAGCCCGACTGCGACCTGATCACCGGGCTCTCGCCGTCGATCGCGATCCAGCAGAAGTCCACCGGCTGGAATCCGCGGTCCACGGTCGGGACCATCACGGCGATCCACGATTTTCTCCGCGTGCTATACGCGCGGATCGGCGTGCAGCACTGCACGCAATGCGGCCGGGCGATCAGCGCGCAGTCGCGCGAGCAGATCATCGCCGGCATCTCCGCGGCATTCGCGCCGCCGAGCCGCGACCTTTCACCGAGCCGCGACCTTTCACCGAGCCGCGACCGTAAGGGAGCGGGTTCTTCGCAGCAAGAGGCGACCGGGTCGCGATCGTCGACGCGCACGGCTCGGCAGGGGCGGCGCCCTTCCGGAAAACGCACAGCGGCGAGCGGATCGGATCACCCGCGGCTGATGATCCTCGCGCCGCTGGCCCGAGGGCAGAAGGGCGAGTTCCGCGACCTGTTCGACGATCTGTTGCGGGCCGGTTACGTCCGGGCCCGCGTCGACGGGGATATCGTTCCGTTAAGCGAAGACCTTTCGCTCAAGAAAAACCAGCGGCACGACATCGAGGTGGTGATCGATCGATTGACGCTCGACGGCGACGCGCGGACGCGGCTGGCCGAGGCAATCGAGGGCGCCCTGCGAATGGGCGGCGGCACGCTGATCGTCACCGAGGATCGCGACGGTCAAACGAATCGCGCCGGCGACAAGGTCTTTTCCTCGCGCTACGCCTGCACGACCTGCAATCTCTCGTACGAACCGCCTTCGCCGCAGCTCTTTTCGTTCAACGCGCCATCGGGGATGTGTCCCCAGTGCGACGGGCTGGGCGAAGTGTTCGACTTCGATCCCGTCCTGCTGGTGCCGGACGAATCGCTGGACTTCTTCGCGCCCTGCATCGCGCCGCTCCGCGTGAAGATCGGGCGCTGGCGGCGGCATGTCTTCCACGGCGTGGCCAGGGCGGTCGGGTTCGACATCGATCAGCCCTGGAAAAAGCTTCCGCAGAAGGCGAAGGACGCGCTGCTCTACGGCACCGGCGACCGGCACGTCACCTACGAATGGAAGTGGTCCGGCGGTCTCTGGAAGCATGGGGGCACGTTTGACGGCGTCCTGGCGGAGTTGCGCGAGAAACATCGCAAGGCCAAGGCGGGTTTCGTTCGCGAATACTACGAGAAGTTCATGCGGCGCGGGCCATGTACGGCCTGCCGCGGGGCGCGAATCAATCCGCAGGCGGCCAGCGTGCGGCTGCCAATGGCGGAGGGTCGCAAGACGACTGGCAAACCGGCGGCGGGGCCGGCAATTCATGAATTCTGCGCGATGACCGTGACGGATGCCCACGCGGCGCTCGACCGGCTCACGCTGTCTGGGGTGCAGCGGATCGTCGCCGAAGAGGTGCTCAAGGAGTTGAGGGCGCGGCTCGGATTCCTGCTCGAAGTCGGGCTGGACTACCTGACGCTCGACCGGACGGCGCCGACGCTGTCGGGCGGCGAATTGCAGCGCATCCGGCTGGCGGGGCAGATCGGCGCGGGACTGGTCGGCGTTCTGTACGTGCTCGATGAGCCGTCGATCGGGCTGCACGCCCGGGACAACGAGCGTCTTCTGGCGAGTCTGGAGCGCCTGCGCGACGCGGGCAACACGGTGATCGTCGTCGAGCACGACGAGGCGACGATGCGGGCGGCGGATCACGTCGTGGACTTCGGCCCAGGCCCCGGCGTCCGCGGGGGCGAGGTCGTCGCCTCCGGTACGATTGACGCCCTGCTGCGCGAGCCCAAATCGCTGACGGGGCAGTATTTATCGGGGCGTCGCACGATCGACGTGCCCAAGCAGCGGCGGAAGGTAGCACAAGCCGAGCAATCACTGTCGCGCGGGCGGCAACGTCGCCGACGTTCACCGACATGAGTATGGAGGGCTTTTTCGTGTCACAATTCACCGATTCTCTGCGTGGCTACGGTTTCGAGATTCACCGGCGCGACGGGTTCCGTTGCCAGTACTGTGGATGGGACGGTTCAATTTGGCCGAATTGGCTTTTTCTGTCGGTAGACCATCTATTGCCAAAAGACCACCGGGATCGAGAGAATTCGGAGTTCAAGGTAACAGCTTGCTTCTTTTGCAACGTAGCCGACAACCACTATTTTCAAAGGGCCGACGAGCGAAACATGAGTTTCGAAGGAAGGACGCGTGAACAGCTCGTTGCGCAACGCCTTTCATATGTCACGAGGGTACGGAATGAGTACCAAGAGTTTTTTGATCGATATGTTTGGGCAAGGCAATGAACGAACACGAACTTTCAGACTCGCGGGATTATGGCTCCGTTGAGCAACGGGTATTGGCGGCCCTGGAAATCGATCCTGCACTTAATCTCCCGCGGAAGCTCCTGCGACAAATGCGAATGCGTCAATTAATCGTCGATGCCCTCCGCGCCATTCCGCGAGACGAGTTTGACTGGCTGTTCGCGCCCGTCATTGGAAACGCGCTCACCGCGCAGGAACGGTTCCGCTCTACGGGCCATCTCGTGGACATTTCGCTGAGGATGGCGAGTGTCTATGCCAAAGCGATCGAGAGTCAATACGCGGCATAATGGCCATAAATCTTCGAGCACCAACGAGCGGATCAACCAGCGGGGCGCCTGAGCGCGCATTGCCCGGCTGGCTCGTCGTCGAGGGCGCGCGGCACAACAACCTCAAGGACATCACCGTCGAAATCCCCCTTGGCCGGTTCACCTGCGTCACCGGCGTCTCCGGATCGGGCAAGAGCTCGCTGGTCAACGACATCATCCGCGAGGAACTCGCCCGGCGGCTGAACGGCGCGACGAACACGCGGCCCGGCGCCCATCGGCGAATCGTCGGCGACCGCCACCTGGACAAAGTCATCGACATCGACCAATCGCCGATCGGGCGAACGCCGCGCAGCAATCCAGCGACGTACATCAAGGTCTTCGACGAGATTCGCTCGCTGTTCGCGAAGCTGCCCGACAGCCGGGTGCGCGGATACGCCTCGGGGCGATTCAGCTTCAATGTCGCGACCGGGTCGGCGGGGGGAGGTCGGTGCGAGGCCTGCGAGGGAAACGGGGCCAACCGCATCGCCATGGACTTCCTGGCGGACGTGTGGGTGACCTGCGCGGTGTGCGGCGGCCGGCGCTTCAACCGCGAGACGCTGCAAATTCATTACAAGGGCAGGAGCATCCAGGACGTCCTGGAAATGGACGTACAGGAGGCGCTGCGGCACTTCGAGTCGATCCCGCGACTGCGCCACATGCTGGCGACATTGCACGACGTGGGGCTCGACTACATCAAGCTCGGACAGTCGAGCACCACGCTCTCCGGCGGAGAGGCCCAGCGGATCAAGCTGGCGCGCGAACTCGTCAAGCGCTCGACGGGCCGCACGCTCTACATGCTCGACGAGCCCACGACCGGGCTGCACTTCGAGGACATCCGCCGCCTGCTTGCCGTGCTGCACGGATTCGTCGACGCGGGCAACACCGTTCTGGTCGTCGAGCACAATCTCGACGTGATCAAGACGGCGGACTGGGTGATCGACCTCGGCCCCGAGGGCGGTGATGGCGGTGGGCGCGTCGTCGCGGCCGGCACGCCGGAAGACGTGGCGCGCTGCCGGCAATCGTTCACCGGACGGGTGCTCCGCGAAGTCCTGGCGCCGCCGGTCGCGAGGTCCGGGTCGCGTGGCGTCGGTGATGGACGGAAGAAGCGGCGCGCGGGCCGTATGGCAACGCCGGAGGCCGGACCGTTGGTCGTCGTCGGAGCGAAACAACATAATCTCAAGGACATCACGGTCGAAGTACCGCGCGGCGCGATGACCGTTTGCAGCGGCGTGTCGGGAAGCGGCAAGACGAGCTTTGCGATCGACACGGTCTACGCCGAGGGGCAGCGGCGATACGTCGAATCGCTCTCGGCTTATGCGCGACAGTTTCTCGGCCAACTGGACAAGCCGAAAGTCGATCATATCCATGGTCTGGCGCCCTCGATCGCCATCGAGCAGCAGCCCCCGAGCAAGAGCCCGCGGTCGACCGTCGGCACGGTCACGGAGATCTATGACTACATGCGCGTCCTGTGGGCCCGCGTCGGCAGGCCGCATTGTCCCCGGTGCGATCGGCCCATCGGCACGCAGACGAGCGACGAGATCGTAGAGAGGATCATGTCGAGCGCGTCGGGCACGCGGCTGCTGCTCTGTGCGCCGGTCGAGCCGGCGCCGGGTGAAAAGTGGGACGCGATCTTCGAGCGTAGCCGGTCGCAGGGATACGTTCGGGCGCGGATCGACGGCGGCGTGCGCGAGCTGGCGGAGGGCATCCGCATCGACGAACGGCGCGATCATCAGGTGGAGCTGGTCGTAGACCGCGTCGTGATCCGCGCCGAATCGCGCAGCAGGATCGCCGACTCCATCGAGCACGGCCTGGCGCTGGGCAACGGCGTGCTGGTCGTGGTGTCCGCCGATGCAGAGAAGACGACCGGCGCGACGCGGTATTCACAGCTCCTGGCTTGCGATTCCTGCGGGCGCAGCTTCGAGGAATTGACGCCGCACCAATTCAGCTTCAACTCGCGGCTGGGATGGTGCCCCACCTGCGAGGGGCTTGGGGTGCAGCGCGGCACGAGCGAGGCGGCGGTCTTTCGCGACGCGAATCGATCTCTGCTCGACGGGGCGGTCAGCGGGTGGGAGCGCGCCGCGTCAAATCCGATGCTTCGGGCGATGGTCGTCGGCGTCGCCAGTTCGATCGGAATCGACCCGGCGGCGGCGGTCACGAACTGGACGGCGAAGCAGCGCCGCGAGTTTCTGTGGGGAACCGGCGAGCGCTGGATCGAGGTGGAGCCGGTCGACGGCACGCGCGGCGTGCGCGTGCAATGGCGGGGATTCTTTCCGACGATCGACGACGCGGCGCGGATCAGTTGGCAGTATCGCACGAAATTGCAGGACCTCGTCACGGACATCCCCTGTCGCGCGTGCGCCGGCGGTCGGATTCGCCCCGAGTCCGAAGCTGTCCGCCTGGGCGGTCATCGCATCGGCGAGGTATGCGGAGTTCCACTGTCCGAGGCGTCGGCGTTTTTTCATTCCCTGCGATTCAGTACCCGCGATGCACGGATCGCCGGCGAACTGTTGCACGAGATCAAGGCGCGGCTGCAATTTCTCCTCGACGTCGGCCTCGGGTATCTCTCGCTATCCCGATCGGCGCCGACGTTGTCCGGCGGCGAGTCGCAACGGATTCGCCTGGCCTCACAGATCGGTAGCGGCTTGACCGGCGTGCTGTACGTCCTCGACGAGCCGACGATCGGCCTGCACCCCCGTGACAACGCCCGGCTGATCGCCGCGCTGCACAAGCTTCGCGGACTGGGCAACACGCTGCTGATGGTCGAGCACGATCGCGAGGTCATCGCCTCGAGCGATCACGTGATTGATTTCGGCCCGTCGGCGGGCGCGGGCGGCGGGCACGTCGTGGCGGCCGGATCGCCGCGCGCCTTGAGGAAAATGAAGGGATCGCTCACCGGGGCCTACCTCGCGGGGACATCGGCGATCCCGGTGCCGACCCATCGACGGGCGGCGGAGAACCCCGGCGCCGGCGAGCGGGTCCTGACTCTCGTCGGCTGCACGCAGAACAACCTCAAGAACATCGACGTTGCGCTGCCGCTCGGGCGATTCATCTGCATCACGGGCGTATCGGGGTCGGGCAAGTCGTCGCTGGTCTGCGATATTCTCCATCCCGCGCTGGCCTCCCGACTGCATCGCGCGCGGCTGTCGCCCGGCGCACATGGCGACATCCGCGGCATGGAACACGTGGACAAGGTCATCAACGTCGATCAGCAGCCGATCGGCAACTCTCCGCTATCCAACCCGGCGACGTACAGCGGGGTCTTCGACCTGGTTCGCGAGGTCTTTGCCCGGCTGCCGGACAGCAAGATACGCGGGTACACCGCCAACCGCTTCAGTTTCAATCGGCCCGGCGGGCGGTGCGACGATTGCGACGGGCTGGGGCAGATCTGCCACGAGATGCACTTTCTGCCCGACGTGTGGGTGACGTGCGAGACCTGCCGGGGGACGCGCTACCAGCGCGAGACGCTCGAGGTGCTTTACAAGGGAAAGTGCATCGCCGACGTCTTGTCGATGTCGGTCTCGGAGGCGCTGGCCCATTTCGAGAACGTCCCGAAGATTCGCCGCCCGTTGCAGACGCTGGACGACGTGGGGCTCGGTTACGTGCCGCTGGGGCAAAGCGCCCCGACGCTCTCCGGCGGGGAGGCGCAGCGGCTCAAGCTCGGCGCGGAGCTGGCCCGGCCTTCGACCGGCAAGACGGTCTATCTGCTGGACGAACCGACGACGGGCCTGCACTTCGACGATCTGCGCAAGCTGCTCGACGTACTGCATCGCTTCGTCGACATGGGCAACACGGTCATTTGCGTCGAGCACAATCTCGACGTGATCAAGACGGCCGACTGGGTGATCGACCTCGGCCCCGAGGCCGGCGACGCCGGCGGGACGATCGTGTCCGAGGGAACGCCGGAGACCGTCGCGCAGGCAGCGGGGTCGCATACCGGCCGCGTTCTCGGCGAGGTGCTCGCGACCGGTCCGCACGCGGCGCGACAAGTGTTCGACGCAAAGAAGGCCGCAGCCGAGGCGATGGCGGTCCATCGTGCGCCGCTTTTCAAATCGCAGGATCGCGTCAAGTTGCCCTGGGAGCGCGACGGACGGCGATGGCATACCAGCGGGCGGCGCAGCCGCGAGGGCAAGCCCGTCGAGTGGGAGGGGGCTGCCCTGGCGTTCATCATCGACCGGATCGAACGACTCGGCCGCGACGAGCTGTGCCCGACGGATTGGTACGATCGGGCCCGGGTCGAGGTGACGGCCGCCGCCCCGGCGGGTCTGGCCCAGGCGGCGGTGCCGTGGTTCTGTCACGCGCTGACGGGCGGGCGCTGGCTGCTCGATCTGCTGTTTCGCGTGCCGGCCGGTACTTTTGACGGGCGGGCGTTGGAAAGGAAGCTCAACCTCAAGACGCTGGACGACCGCGACGACATCGAGGCGTACGGGCAGTCGGCCCGCGTGCGCATCCTGGCGCGACAGCGGCCGTGGGAGATGGTCCGCATCCTCGTTCATGACCGGAAGGAGATCGACACGAAGGCGTTTCGGTCGTTCCTTTCGGCAGCGCTGAGCGCTTATCTCAAGCGGATTGAGGGCATGGCGGGTGACGAGTCGAAGGCGGCGCCGTGGAAGCGCGACGGCCGCTCGTGGCACCTGTCGCAGAAATCGATCCCGCCGAATCAGGACAAGAAATGGAGGCCGGTGGAATTGGCGTCGTTCATCGGGCGGGCGCAGAAGTCGCTGCCGGACATCCAGGTCGATTGGAGCGGAAAGGTCTTCGTTGAGCTGAAGCGCGGCGACGACCGGCGGGTGGCGAAGATCATCACCCATCAGGGGGCGGCCCTGCGCGTCGACGTGTGCGTGCCGCCGGGCCGGTTCACGCCCACGCAGGTCGAGCACGTGGGGATTCAGCAGCAGTTCGCGCGACCGGGAAGCAGCGACGCAGGGCTGTCCTTCTGGTTTCAATCCAACGATCAGATTCACGGCGAGCAGCTCAAGGCGGTCTTGCGGGCCGCGTCGGGGCTTGAGGCGGTCACCGCGAGATGAAACGGCAAAGTGGAATATCCGTCTTTTTGTTTCCGCCGCCGGCCGGCCGTTAAGATAAGTGGGCAGGTAAGTACGGGGCCGGTCGCCGCCGCCTGCTCAAGCGCCGGCTGACGGGTGACGCATGTTGACCGAGCTACACTGCCCCTGCGGTCATCGGCAGGTGACGATGCCGAAATCGCTGAAGGCAAAGGTGTCGTGCCGTCAGTGCGGCGAGCAGCTCGTGTTTCGTGACAAGAGTCAATCGGCCGACGAGGTTTGGTGGTTGTCGATTGGCGGCCGCAAGGGGCCGGCCAAGCTGGCGGTTCCGGTGCCGATCGGGCTTCAATTGAGGATCGGCCGATCGCCCCAATGCTGGTTGGCCATGCCCGGCGATCACATCGCCGATCAGCAGGCGGAGCTGCAATTGCACGAAGACGGAAAGCTGACGATCCAGCATCTCGGCGACTCAGCCGGGACCTGGATCAACAAGGCGAAGATCCTGTCCGGCGTGCTCCATGAGGGAGACCGGATGTTTGTCGGACCCTATGTGCTTCGCGTTCGCAGGCAGGCGGCCTTGACGCTGGCGGCGGACGCCGAAGACGTGCCGAGGGTCATCGTCGAGGACGAAGACGTCGAGCCGGCCGGACCGCAACGCGCGGACAAGGGCCAGGGTCATGAGGTCGGCGCCGGCAAACGGCTGGACGGCGCGATTCTCGATGAATCCCGCGGCATCCGTTTCCCGATCAAGGCCGTCCTGAGCATCGTCGGGATCGTGGCGTCGGGCGGGTTTCTGGCTCGCGCGATCATCTGGCGCCCGGTATCGGAGGACATGCCCGCGGACACCGAGTATACGTGCCCGGTCGACGGCACCGTCGTGCGGGCGTCCTGGGACGCCGGCCCGCCGCAATGTCCGTCATGCGGCACGCTTTGCTTCGGCGCGATGACGTACAAGGCCGAGCCCGATCCGAGGGCGCCGGCAACGCAACCGACTTCGCAACCGGCGTCGAGGCCCGAAGAGGAGGCGCCGCCGAAAGAAGTCAAAGACGCGCAGGCCATGGACGAGCCCGGAGAGATGCCGTGAGAGGATTCCCGACCATCCAGCGGCGGCGGCAGGGCTTCACCCTGGTTGAGCTCCTGGTGGTCATTGCGATCATCTCGATCCTGATATCGATCCTGCTGCCGGCCCTGTCCGGGGCGCGGAACCGCGGGCGCATCACGAAGTGCCAGTCGAACCTTCGAGAGCTGGCCCAGGCGACGCTTCGCTACATGACCGATCACGATGATACGTTTCCGGTCAGCGCCGATTGCGACGGTGGATCGTGCGTCTATTGGAACGGGCATCAATATTTCGGCTGGGACGGCGGGATTCGCAACCCGCATGGGAACCTCTGGGCGCGCCCCATCAACAACGAGCTGGGTCTGAACCCGGCCGAGCCCAACGCGAGCGTGGCGAAGATCGCCGAGTGCCCCAGCGATGCCGGCGCTCCGGGTGAAACCGGGGTGGAGGACGCGCTGTTCGACGCCCTGGGCACGAGCTACCCGCTGAATCCGATTCTGGCGCAGGGGGCCTTTTCGATCTGGAAGTATCGCGACCGCAACCTGGACTTGAGCCAGGTCATTCAGCCGTCGTTGAAAGTACTGGTGGCGGATCACGTAGCGTTCGGTCTGACCTTTGACGGATACTGGACGGCGATTCGTCCCGGTTGGCACGATCGATCGCGGCCGTCGGCCGTCGTCGGCTTCATCGACGGGCACGCGGACTACGTGCAGGGTCGGTGCCGCCTTCGCGAATGGCAGTGGTACGGCGAGGCGACGGGGGCGCAGACGGTCAAGGACCTGCGAGCCAAGGTTGACTGGACGGTGTTTGAAGAGTGCGAGTGAGTTCGGCGCTGCGCGCCGGCGGCGGCCGGGCGGCGTCGGATGGGCAACGCGGCTGCGATGGCCTAGACGGCGGCCTCGGGCTCGACGTAATCGCCGCCGAGCAGTTCACACGCTTTTTCCAGCAGTCGCTCCATGCTGAAGGGCTTATTGAGATACTCGTCGACGCCCAGATGACGGGCGTAGAGTTCGTGTCGCTTGCCCTCGTTGGCGGTGATCATGATGACGTATGGCCGGGTGCCGCTGGCCTTCTCGGGCTTGAGGGACTCGAGAACCAGAAAACCGCTGCGTTTGGGCATCATCATATCGAGGACGATCAAGTCAGGATCGACCTGGCGGGCCATGTCCAGCGCCTTGTTTCCGTCGTTGGCGGTCGACACCCGGGCGCCGGCGGCGTTAAACGCCATGCGCACGGTCGAAAGGACATCAGGATCGTCGTCGACGAGGAGCACGGAGCGTCCATCAAGTCTTGCCGGCATTCTCAGCTCTCCTTTTCGCTTGGAGTGTCGCCCGTGGAGGCATCGGCGCGATCAACGCCGATTCAACGTGGGCGGACCGACAAAGTATATGGACTGTTCGGACGGCAAGGCAAGTCGGCTCCTGGCAAATCGGTCGCCGGCGACCTATATATATGGCCATGCGACTTGATTTCCGCCGACGATTCGGGACTTTCGGCCGTCCGGTCGCCATGTGCCTCGCATTGGGGTTGGCTCCGGCCTCAACGGGATGTCCGACGCTCTCGACGCTGCCGGATCAGGCGCCGGTCGTCTCGCTGACCGATCCGGCCACGGAAACGCCGTACCTGTTGTACGTTCCCAGCACCTACACCGACTCGGTCGAATGGCCGCTGGTCGTCGTCTGTCACGGCACGTGGCCCTACGACACGGCCGAGCATCAGATGCGCGAATGGGCCAAGCACGGCGAGACGCAAGGGGTCATCGTCGTCACCCCGACCCTGGCGGCGACGAAGGGCGACCTGCCGCCGCCGCCGGATCAGCAGATCGACCTTCAGCGTCGCGACGAAGCCGCGGTCCTCGCCATCGTCGCCATGCTGAAGCGCCAGTATCGCATCGCCGAAGACCGCGTCTTTCTCACCGGCTGGTCGGCCGGCGCCTACACCATGCTTCACACCGGTTTGCGTCATCCGGAGATATTCCGGGCGATGTTCATACGCCAGGGCACGTTTGACGCTCGCTTCATGGACGTTCCGCTGGATGCGTTCGATCCCTGGCAGGGCGTGAAGGTGGTGTACGGTCAAACCGATTTCCTGCGCGATCAAAGCAAGGCCTGCGTCGCCTGGCTTCGCGAACAGGGCATGCACGTGGAGGAACAGGAAATGACCGGCACCCATCGGCGGATCGATCCGGCGCTGCCGTGGAAATATTTTCGCGACTTTGCCCGCGAGCGATTGTGGGTGCGCATCCGCGCCGAGGCGCCCGATCCCGATGATCCGAGTCAGGTGCAATTTGCGGTCGATTCCCGGCCCCCGGCGGTCAAACAAAAGTGGTACTTCGGCGACGGGCGCGAGTCCTATGAGCCCTCACCGCGACACAAATATGACAAACCCGGACACTACGACGTGACGGTCAACGTCGAGCTGCCCAACGGCAAGAAGTACGCGCGAAAACGATCGATCTGGATCGGCGGAGGCGGTTCATCGGCCCGGCAGTCCAGCGGTGCGGAGGCCCTGGCCGGTCTGTCCGGCGACCCCCGTCGGCCCTAGCCGGGTGCCGCCGCCGACCGTCCCGGAGACCTCGGGTGTGCATGCGACGCGCAGAATCAGCCGCCAGGCGTTTCGGCGGCTACGGAGGCCGGGCTACCGTGAGCGGGATGGCCAATTGCACGACCGTCGCCGGCGGGCTACGCTATTTGGCCCTCGCCCGGCATCGCCCGACGGCTGCGTCAATGCCGATGCAAAGCAAGAATGGTCGTCACTGCGGGGACCGTGAGTTCATTCGTCACGCGATGGGAGATGATTCGATGAAACGATTGGCAACGCGCATTTGCCGTTGGCGCCGCTGGGTCGTGCTGGCGACGGCTTCGATGCCCGTTTTTCAAGCAACCGGCGGTTGCGATCCGTTGGCCCTGAATAGCTTCATTGGCACGCAACTGCTCAGTACGACTTTCGGCGTTCTCGTCGGCGCCATCCAGCAGACGCTGGTCACGTCGTTTCCGTCGGCGGACATTCTTCAGATTCTGCTGGGCAGCAACCGGCAACCGTTTTTCCCGTCGTAGTGGGCGGAGAATGACGCGGGTGCATCGTTTCCCGACGAATTGACGGCCAACCCTCGCCGAGGTGGATCCATGAATCACAAGCCACTCATTCGATATCGCTGGATCAAGCGATTGACCTTCGTCCTGGCCGCCGCGCCGATCTTTCAGGCGACTCAATGCCTGACCGGCACGAGCATGTTCTTTCAGAATTTCGCCAACGGACTTCCGTCCGCGTATTTCCAGACGTTGCAGAGCATCGCCCTGTTGCCGATTCAGATTCTCATCGGCGGCGGAACGACCGGGGCCGGAACGGGCACCGGCACGGGCATGGGGTTCTAACGCCGGCAGGGTTCAGCCGGCGATCCCGGGTTGCATCAATCTGGGCACGACTTCGGTCAACACCTGCGTATCAGCGTACGCGCCGTGCAGAATGAAAAACAGGCACGCCCGGCGGACGTCATCGGCGCTCCATCCGACCTCGCGCAGGACGCGGCGGGCCGTCTTGAAATCGACGGGCGACGCATCTCCGGGATGCGGACCGAGCGTCGCGATCAGGCGCTCCGTGAATTTCGCGCGGCGCAGCATGTCGGCGATCGTGTCGGAGTCGCCGGCGACGTCCTCTGACCGCGGCATGCGCATGTACGACTGGGCGTCTTCGCCGGGGGCCAGTTCGAACCAGACGATACCGCGGCGCAGAAATTTCTCGTAGAATTCCGGCGGGATGGCGCGAACGACGTGGTGAAACCGTTGCTCGGGCAGCCACCCCTCGAAGGTCGGCGACGTGACGACGACGTTGGTGCCGCGGTAGTGAATGTCCTCGCCCACCTCGACGCTGACGTCGGCGAACGCCGGCGCCAGGTGCGTTTCCAGATTCCTGGCGACTTTCGAGTATTCTCGGGATTGAAGCATCGCGGACGCGGGCGCCTCCCTGGCCGTCGGCTATTCTGCCGCCGAATGCCGGCCGCGCCAATAAAGACCGTGCGAATCCGGAACCGCCCGATTCCTGAAATCCACGCTTGCGGCCGCGAATCGACGGGTTGTCCGGCGGCAATCGGGAGACGCCATCAACCGCGCCGCCGGCGCAAACGAAGAACGTCATGATTCGTGCTCAACCATCCAGCCGGCGACGATTCATGATTTCGCCGCTTCTGATCGCATCGGCGCTGATCAGTCACGCCGTCTCATGCGCGCAGCCCGAGTCGCGTTCCATGCCGGCGGTCCATCTGACGGCCGACGAAATCCTTTCCAGGTCGGGCGCCGCCCACGCCGGCGCCGCTCACCTGTGGGCGCGTGGCCTGTTTCGCGATCATCGGCGCGGCCGGAACCGCCGCGTCCCCATCGAGTGGATCCTCGCGCGTCCGGGCCGATGTCGGCTTCAGATCGACCGCGACGTGGCCATCATCGTCGGCGATCAGTGGTGGTCATATCGCGAGGAGGTGGGCCGGTTCATCGGCCATCGGACATTTACGAAGACGCCCATCGAGACCGCCGCGTTTCTGCTCTCGGACCACGCGCCGCTGCTGTTGCCGTCGCTGTTTCTCCCGGGCGCCGCGGCCTTCGAGGGCCCGGGATTGCCGTGGAAGCTCCAGGGCGTCGCCTGGGAGGCGGGACGGCCCTGTTACGTCTTTGCGCGGACCCTCGCGACGGCCGATGCGGCGCCGACCCTTCGGATATGGATCGATCAGGACTCGCTCTTGCTGCGGTCGTGGACGCTCGGGCGCACGCGCGAGGACGGCACGGAGGGCATCTTCCTGGAGGTCACCTATTATGACCTTGTCGCGAACGGCCCGCTCGCGGCGGACGCCTTTCAATTGACCGAGCCCGCCCGAATCGAATTGCCGTCAGCCGCGGCCGCGGACGCCACGCCATGACGACCGCCGAGGATGCGTCAGTGCCCGTGTCGCGCGGCGCGCTCGAGGGCGAATTGCGGGCGCCGTCGCGTGACCGATGGGTCTTACTCGGCGTCCTGGCGCTGGCGGCGGTGCTGCGCATCTCCGCGCTGGACCGCGTGCCGCCGGCGATCAACCAGGACGAGGCGGTGCACGCCTACGACGCGTGGTGCATTCTCCGCACCGGCGCCGACCACTACGGAACGCCCTGGCCGGTATTCTTCCGCGCGTTCGGCGATTATCACCCCGGGCCGTTCGTCTATCTGCTCGTTCCCTTGCAGGCCTGGTGGGGCCTGGGCGTTTGGACGACGCGGCTGCCCGGCGCCGTCATCGGCGTGATCGGCGTGTGGTTGACTTTCGAATGCTGTCGGCGCGCCATGGGACGGCGCGTCGCGGTCTGGGCGGCGTTGTTGCTCGCCGTCTCACCGTGGCACCTGCACGTCAACCGGCTGGCATTCGAGGCCGGGGCGTGTCCGACGCTCATCGTCCTCGGCCTGCTGCTCGGGCAGATCGGCTGGGCGCGATTGCGCGTCGCGCCGTCGTCGGGTCCGCGGCGCGGTTCGCCCTTTGTTTGCATTTTTCTTTGCGGGGCGGTATTCGGGCTGGCCGCGTGGTTCTATCACGCGATGCGCCTATTCGTGCCGCTGCTGCTTTTTGTGCTGGCGGTGGTTTTCGCGGGGTCCATCCGGACGACGACGCGAACGGCCGCCGGCCGGCGCTCGGCGATTCTCTGGCTCACCGGACTGTGCGTCGGCCTGCTTCCGTTCCTCCGCGAAGCGGCGAGGGCGCCGCAGAGCGTCTGGGCCCGGGCCCATGCCGTGATGGCGGTTCCGGCGGACGGCGGCATCGTCGGCGCCGCGGCGGTCATCGCACGAAACTATCTGCGCAACCTGTCGCCGTCGTTTCTTCTCTTCGAGGGCGATCCCTCCGCGATCCAGTCGGTACCCGGTCACGGTCAATTGCTCTGGGTCTGCGCCGCCCTGGCGACGGTGGGAATCGCCGGCTGCCTTCGACGTTGGCGGACCGATCGCACCGGGCGATGGCTGATCGCGTGGATTCTCGTGGCACCGGTGCCGGCGGCGCTGGCCGCCTGGCCGTCGGGTCACGCGCTGCGAGGCATCGGCGCGTTGCCGGGATGGCAGATACTCGCGGCCGTCGGCGCCGTGGGCGTTATCGACGCGGCGGGCCGCGCGCTATCGGCTCGCGGCTCGCGGCTCGCGGCGTACGGCATTCTCATCGCCCTACTGGCCAATTCCGGAATCTTCGTTCATCGTTTCCTGACGCGCTACCCGATCGACGCCGCCAGAGCGCTGCAATCGGAATGGCGCGATGTCTTCGCGCATGTCCGCGAGCATCTCGATCCCGACGCGCCGGTCTTCGTCACCTATCGCGATGCCAATCAGCTCGGCATGCTTTATCTGTTCTGGAATCGCGTCGATCCGGACCACCTGGCGGAATCGAACCTTCAGATTCGAGACTGGGGAACGTTCGACCGCATCGGGCGCGTCGGCCGCGTCTATTTCCCGGCGCCGACCGATCCGCTGGAGTACGCGGACGTGCGGGTTTCGAATCGAGCGTACATCCTGGAGCGGCCGGAGATCGCGGCGCCGGGCCGCGAGATTCGCCGATTCACTTACCCGGACGGCACCGACGCCGTCGTTCTTTACGAGCTCGACCTCAGTTCGCGTCCGGCATCCATTGGCGATTCGTCTTCTCGTCCATGGCGCGAATCGAGCCGGCTCGCGGGCCGGTCGCGAGTGCCTCGATGACCGCGCCCTGTTCGTGGAGATGGCGGCGGACGTCTGGAGTGAGGAAGCGGGAGAGTTGGGCGTAGGAGTGCGCGTCGCCGGCGGCGTGCTTTCGGTGGTAATAGCGCAGCGGGAAATACAGGTAGAGATCGTCCTTGGCCCGGGTCATGGCGACGTAGAGCAGCCGCCGTTCCTCTTCAGCGCCTTCGTCATCTACCAGGGCCATGTCCGACGGAATCATTCCGTCGGCGACGTGCAGAATGTGGACCACCTGCCATTCGCAACCCTTGGCGGAGTGAATCGTGCTGAGTGTCAGCCAGTCTTCATCGAGATACGGCGCGCCGGCCAGCTCGCTGGTCGACGTCGGCGGATCGAGTGTTAGATCGGTGATGAAGCTGCCGCGCGAGCGGTACCGCCCCGCGATCTGCTCGAGTTGCTCCAGGTCGCGCAGCCGCATTGGGTGGTTGTCGTACCGCGCCTCGAAGAGCGGCCGGTAAAATTCGCAAATTCGCTCGATCTGCGAGACGATCGGTGGGGCGGGCTGCGTCGAGCAATCCTTCAACGTCGCGCGCAGATCCTCGAAGGCCCGTCGCGCGTCGGCCGGCGGCCTCGGCGGCGCGTCGATCATCCGCTTCAACGGCGTCGTCACGGATGCTGCCCGCGGACGACGATGCCGCTCCCCGTTCTCTTTCGCCGGCGGCGCGCCTCCGTCGCCCCCGCCGCGCACACCCAGTTCCCCCATGATCCGGCCGGCGGTCTTGGCCCCGATTCCGGGCAACAACAATAGTACGCGAAACCAACTGATCTCATCGCCCGGGTTCTCGAGGATGCGGAGGATCGCGATCATGTCCTTGATGTGCGCCGCCTCGATGAACTTCAGGCCGCCGAACTTGTGAAAGGGAATCTTGCGGCGGGCCAGCTCCACCTCCAACTGGTCGCTGTGATGACCGGCGCGAAAAAGAACCGCCTGTCGCATCAGCGGCACGCCGCGCTCCAGGTGCCGCAGGAGTCGTTCGCAGACGATGCGGCACTGTTCGGCCTCGTCGAGACACGTGACGAGCGACGCCTTGTGCCGCGATGGGCGGCTGGACCACAGCGATTTCGTGAATCGCTCCCGGGCCGGCGCCATGACCGAATTGGCCGCGTCGAGAATCGTCTGGGTCGAGCGATAATTCTCCTCGAGCTTCACGATGTGCGTACCCGGAAACTGATCGGGAAAATCAAGGATGTTGCGGATCGTCGCGGCGCGGAAGGAGTAGATCGACTGGGCGTCGTCGCCGACGACCATGATGTTGCGGTTCGACCGCCGAAGGGCGCGCAGAATGTCGCTCTGCACGCGATTCGTGTCCTGGTATTCGTCCACCAGGACGTGATCGAAGCGCCCCGCGACCGTCTCGCCGGCGCCCGCCGATTCGCAGAGGGTCCGCCATGCCAGTAGCAGGTCGTCGTAATCGAGCACGTTGGCCTCGCGCTTGCGCCGCGTGTACTCGACGAAGATCTCGGCGATGGCGTCGAATTCGTGAAGGCACCAGGTGAACTGCCGCTTCAGCACCGCGTCCAGCTTGTCGCCGGCACTGACCGTTCGGGAATAGATGGCGGCCAGCGTCTGCTTGCGGGGGAAGCGCCGACCGCGGTCGCCGAGGCCGCGCTCGTTGCGAATGAGGTTCATCAGGTCGGCGGCGTCGGCCTCGTCGATGACCGTGAAATCCGTCGGCAGGTCGATCGCCTGCCCGTAGTGCCGCAGCAGGCGATTGGCCGTCGCGTGAAATGTCCCGCCCCAGACCCGACCGGTCGCGTCACAAGCGGCCAATTCCTCGGCGCGCCGGATCATCTCGGCGGCCGCCCGCCTCGTGAACGTCAGCAGCAAGATCCGCTCCGGCGTCGTGCCGTTTCGGATCAGGTGAGCGACGCGGCAGGCCAGCGTCCGGGTCTTGCCCGTTCCCGCCCCGGCGACGACCAGGAGGGGCCCCGCGCCGTAGGTCACGGCCTCGCGCTGGGCGGGGTTCAGTCCTTGCAGCCAGTGGTTGTTCATCGCCGTTGTGGTTCCGTCCGGGCGTCCCGGCGCTCCCGCAGAGCAAGGGCGCATCATAGCACCGTCCGCGGGGCGGGTTTTATCGGTATTCGCCCGTCGCAGGGTCCGCGGGTCCCTTGCCAGACATTGGCCGCGGTGGATAAACTGCTCATGCAGAGGCGAGCGACGATCACTCCCGGGCTCATTCCAACCCCCCATCCCGCTCGCCCGGAGGATCCGGTCGTGTTCACATCTTGCCCGAATCGCGCGTCCAAATCGTGTATCCAGCCACCGGTCGCCAGGCGAGTCGTTTCGTGTTTGTCGCTGGGGGCGGTTTTCCTGCTCGCCGGCTGTGACACGGCCGCTCCGCGCCTGGACTCGGCGCCGATCGGCGCGGAAGCTCCCGCTCCGTTTGGGGCGCCAGGCGTGGCCACCGATGGCGCGACGGTCGAGGTGGCGCGCGAGATCGAGGAGGCCGACGTGGTGAAGGTCGTCGGCGACAAGCTCTACGTGCTGAATCGATACCGCGGACTGATCATCATCGACGTCGGCAACCCGGATGCGCCGGCGATCGTCGGGGCGCTCTCGTTGACCGGACGCGGCGTCGAGATGTACGTCGTCGGCGGCCAGGTCTTCGCCCTGCTCAGCGCGGACGTGTTCCTGCCGTACTTCGAGGACTCACCGGTCGTCGATCGGGCAGCGCCGACGTCGTTCGCGCCGGTCCCGGACTATGACGGCAGCCGGCTGGCGATCATCGACGTGTCCGATCCGACGTCGCCGACATTGGAGGGCAAGATCGATCTGGCCGGCTACGCCAACGACAGCCGGCGCGTCGGAAACGTGATCTACGTCATCGGGGGGAACGTTTTTCCCTACTACCTGCGGGAGGGCGGCGAGCAGGTCGACGAGGGTTTCGTCGCATCCATCCTCGTCGCCGATCCGGGCCATATCACGCCCGTCGATCGCGTGACGTTCACGCGGCAGGGCCTTGAGATGCACGTCGCCGACAACGTCCTGTTCGTTGCCGGCAGCGAATACGATTCCGACGCGGCGCAATCTCTGACGATCGTTCAGGCGGTCGACATCTCCGACCCCGACGGCGCGATCGTGACGAAGGACGAGATGCAGGTCACCGGCGTTATTCGCAATCATTTTTTCATGAGCGCGTTCGACGGCGTCTTTCGCATCGCGACCGAGTCGAGCGGTTTCGGTTTTCAAACCGTTCGCGTGTTGACTTTCGACCTGTCCGACCTGGACGACATCGTCGCGCTCGGCGAAACGGAAGTGATCCAGAACGAATCGCTCGAGGCCGTCCGCTTCGACGGAAACAAGGGCTACCTCGTCACGTTCCTTCGGGTGGACCCCCTGTTCGTCGTCGATTTGAGCGATCCGACGATGCCCACCGTTTCCGGCGCCGTCGAAGTGCCGGGCTTCTCCACCTACCTCGAGCCGCGCGGCGACCGCCTGATCGCCATGGGCATCGACGACACCGACGGGTTCCGGCCGGCCCTGGCGTACTACGACGTGTCGAACCCGGCGGCACCGACACAGTTGTCGCGCATCGTTCTCGGCCCGCCCGGTTCGTTCACCGAGTCCGAGGCGGTTTACGACGAAAAAGCGTTTCGCATCATCGACGCCATGGGCCTGATCGCCGTTCCGTTCCAGCACACGAACTACAGCGATGTCCCCGCCGAGCCGCCGGGCCCCGGGGTGGCGGTCGAGCCGGCGGGCGCCCCGGTGGTCGCGGACTTTCAATGCGTCAGCGCCGTGCAGCTCGTCGATTTCGACGATACGCAGATGACGCAGCGCGGCTGGTTCGCCCACGACGGACGCGTCCTTCGCGTCGGGGAGTTGAGCGGTCGGGTGTATTCGCTGTCCGACGCGGCGTTTCAGACCGTGGACGTGACCGATCGCGACAAGCCGACCAAGCTCGCTTCGGCTGAATTGCTCGAGGCCGAGGACATGGCCCGCGTGATCTACGATTGCAACGGCGGGATTCCCATCGATCCCGGTTTCCTCAACCCACCGCCGTTCGGCGGCAATCCGATCGAGATTCTGCTGACCGTGGTTTGCGGCAACCTGGGCCCATTGCCGCTGGCGGGCCTGTTGGCGATGTTTATCCATCGCACGCGGCAAACGCATCGCCGACGATGCTAATCTTCCGGTTCGATGGTGACGGTCAGCTCGCGTGAGGCGAATTGCTCGGCGTATAGCTCGGCCCGCTCCTGATGGGTCACGAGGAGCAGGGCGGCGCCGGACTGGTGGGCCTCGAGCGTCCTTTGAATCGCCTCGTCCTTCTTCAGGGGGGTCAGCAGGAGGATCGTCTGGGCGACGTGCTCGACGGTGTTCACGTCGTCGTTGTGCAGGATGACGCGAAACGGCGGCAAGAGCTTCGGGGTGGGCGGTGCCGGCGCCACGGTCGTGCCGGTGGTCGCGCCGGGAGACTGGTCGTTTGGCGTTGCAGGGTCCGCGGTCATTCGCGCGATGTCCTCCATTGCATTCCTGTATCCCTCTATCGAGTATAATCGCGCGGCAGACGATTGACCAACCCCCGTTTACGCCGCCTGATCCGGCACCGGTCCGCATGACGCAGGTTTCCACCAACGCCACGGCCGCCGCCCGCAAGCAAGCGCTGCTCGATCCGGATTTCCTCGCCCGGCTGGAACAACTGGAGATCGTCTCCCGCAAGATTCACGCCTCGCGGCAGAAGGGCGAGCGCCGCTCGAAGCGCCAGGGCGAATCCCCCGAGTTCGCCGATTACCGTAATTACGTCGTCGGCGACGACCTGCGGCATATCGACTGGAACATCTACGCCCGGCTTGATCGCCTGTTTCTCAAGCTCTTTCTCGAAGAGGAGGAGCTGAACGTCTCGGTGCTGCTCGACGTGTCGGGCTCGATGGGCGTCGGGGATCCTTCCAAGTCGCTCTATTCGAAGCGCGTCGCCGCGGCCCTGGCGTATATCGGCCTGTGCAATTTCGACCGCGTGAATCTCTATGCCTACGCCGACCGGCTCGTCGGCCGCGTCGTCGGCCTGCGGAGCCGCCGGGTGCTGCCACAGGTCATCTCGTTTCTTGAGTCGCTCCCCGCCGAGGGCAAGAGCCACCTGACGGCCGCCGCCAGGCAGTTCGCCCTTCGCCACACGCAAAAAGGCGTCGTCCTGGTCATCAGCGACCTCCTCGACAAGGGTGGATTCGACGACGGCCTCCGCTACCTGATCGGGCGGCGGCTGGACATCTACGTCTTGCAGGTGCTGTCCCCCGAGGAGATGGAACCGGACCTCGCCGGCGATCTGAAGCTCGTGGATTGCGAGGACGACGACGTCGCCGAAGTCACCATCAGCAGGCCCCTGCTGGAGAAATACAAGGCGAATCTCCAGGCCTACTGCCGGTCGATCCGCGACTATTGCCACCAGCGGGGCATCGTCTATCTGCTCGCCCCGACCAACCATCCGTTTGAGACGCTGGTGATGACCTACCTCCGCGGCAGGGGGCTCGTTCGATGAACCTGCTGTCCTGGCCGACGGCGCTTCTCTTCGCCGGCATCGCCGTGCCGCTTCTTCTGCTGCTGTATTTCCTGAAGCTCCGCCGCCAGGAACGGTCAGTCTCCTCGACGCTGCTTTGGAAGAAGGCCGTTTTGGACTTGCAGGTCAACGCCCCGTTTCAGAAACTTCGCCGCAACCTGCTGCTCTTTCTTCAATTGCTCCTGCTGGCGGCCGTGCTGCTGGCCATTGCCGACCCGGTGGCCAACTTCCTGGACCGGCCGCAGAAAAACGTCGTCATCATGATCGATCGGTCGGCGTCGATGCAGACCGTCGAGGAGGATGGCCGCAGCCGTCTCGAACACGCGACGGAGGCCGCCGTTGATTACGTGTCCCATCTCGATGCGGACGTCCGGGCCATGGTCATCAGCTTCGCCGACGTGCCGACCGTCGAATGCACCTTCACGCACGACGCGCGGCGGCTGGCGCGATTGATACGCGGCATCGAAGCGATCGACGGGCCCAGCCGCATCGGCGAAGCCCTCCCGCTGGCCGTCGCCTACTCGACGAATCTTGTGGATATCCCCGGCATCGCCGCTTCCTCGGTCCCCGAGGCGGCCGTCGGTGACGCCGCCGACATCGAATTCTTCAGCGACGGCCGGATCGCCGATGCCGATCAGCAATACGTCATGCGCGGCACGCTGCGTTATTACCGCGTCGGCGCCAGGAACGACAACGCGGGCATCGTCGCCTTCGACGTGAAGCGCATTTGGGACCGGCCGGGCATGCTCTCGGTCTTCGTGCAGGTCGCGAACTTCGGGCCCGATCCGATCCAATCCGACGTGTCGATATCGCTGAACGGCAAGCTGTTGCCCGGCGCGGGGGCGGTTCGGGAAGTGTCCCTTGGTCCGGGGCAGGCCTTTCAGGACGGTCGCCCGGCGGAGCGCGACGGCGGATCGGCGGATCAGGATTTGCCACCCGCGCAGAACGTGCTGTTCGAGTTTTTTCATGACAGCGGCGGCGTCATCGAGGTGCGGCTGCATCGCGCGGACGCCCTGGCGACGGACAACGTCGTGGTGGCGCCGATCGATCCGCCGCGGCAGGTGCGCGTCCTGGCGGTGACGGATCGCTGGCCGGTCGAGCTGTATCTGACTCGCTTCATGAAGGAACTGGAGATCGAAGATTTCCAACTGATGAAACCCGACGCGTTCGAGCAGGCCCCCGACGACGCCCTGATCGCCGAGGGGCGCAGCGCCTTCGATCTGGTCATCTTCGATCGGCACGACACCGACCGCCTGCCGCCCGGCAACTACGTCTCCTTCGGATGCCTGCCGAAGATCGAAGGCGTCTCGGCGGGCGACGACATCGAGGGCGAGCCGCTGATCTACGGGCGCGAGGATCACCCGTTGATCCGCTACGTCAACTACGACGGCCTGTACGTCGCGCGGTGGCGGCGCCTGGAATTGCCGCCGCATGCGGTGACGCTGATCGAGGGCAGCGACTCGGTCGTGATGGCGATGCTCACCGATCCGGGTCACCGATACGTCATCACGGCGTTCGATCTTCTCGAGTCGAACTTTCTCAACGAGGTCGCGTTTCCCATCTTCATGCAAAACGCCATCGGATACCTGGCCGGCGGCGGGATGATCGCGGACCGGCGACTGGTGCAGCCCGGCGAGACGATCTCCATCGCCCTGCCCCCGGGAGCGCAGGAAGTTCGCATCCGTCGCCCGAACGGTCACATCGACGAGCCGCCTGTCCCCAGGGGCTCGTTCGTCAATTACGCACGGACGCAGGACGTCGGCGTGTACGAGGTGTCATTTGACGACGACCGGGCTGGGCCCGAACTCTATGCCGCGAATCTTCTCGACGCGGTCGAGTCGAACATCGCGCCGGCCGACAAGTTCCGCGTGGGCAGCGAGGCGGTCGAGTCGATCGAGCGGGACGCGAAGGTGAACGAGCCGCTGTGGCCGTATCTCGCGGCGGCCGCGATCCTGATCCTGCTTCTGGAGTGGTGGATCTACAACCGTCGCATCATGATCTGACGGCGCGCTGCGCGGGACGGTCGGCCCGCCGACGGCCGGCTCGATCAGGAGGCCCTTGTCGACGTCGCCAGCGCCCAGAGCCGGTCTGCCGCGTCCGTGCAGGATGGATGGGTCGCCAGGTCCACCCACCGGGCGGCGGGAAACTTGCGAAACCACGTCCGCTGGTGCTTCGCGAACCGCCGCGTTTGGATCTTGATCCGTTCGACGGCGTCATCCAGCGACATGCCGCCTTCGAGATGGGCGATGATCTCCGCGTAGCCCAGCGCCTGCCGCGCCTGCTCACCCATTCCGCCGGGCGCCGCTAGAAGCCCGCGCACTTCGTCCACGAATCCGTCGGCGATCATCTGCTTCACACGAGCGTTGATGCGCCGCGAGGTCTCTGCACGGTCCCGGCGGATGCCCACGACGGCGGCCGGATAACGCATGACCCCGGCGGCCCATTGCGATTGCAGGGCGGACAACGGCGTGCCGGTCAACCGGTAGACTTCCAGTCCCCGCTCGATTCGCTTCAGATCGTTGGGATGAATGCGGGCCGCGGCATCGGGATCGACGGCGGCCAGTTCGGCGTGCAAGGCGGCGATCCCCTCCTTCGACGCCCGGTCGCGCAGCTCGCTCCTGAACGACGCATCGGCGGAGGGCCCGTCGAACAGGCCGTACATCAGGCCCATCAGGTAGAGCGGCGTCCCGGCGACGATCAGGACCCGACGGCTGCGCGATTGAATGTCGGTGATCGCGGCGTCCGCCAGCTTCACGAATCGCGCGGCGCTGAAATGCTCCGACGCCTCGACGATGTCGATCAGGTGGTGCGGCACGCGCCGGCGCTGCCCGGCCGTCGGTTTGGCGGTGCCGATGTCCATCCCGCGGTAGATCTGCATCGAGTCGACGCACAGGATTTCCGCGTTCAGCCGTGGAGCCAGCGCCATCGCCGCCTCGGTCTTGCCGGTCGCGGTACATCCCAGAAGGACGATGATGTCCGGAACTGGTAGGTCGCCCATTCGCCGTAAGGATATGCGAAACAGTGAGTTATGTATCGTCCAAAAGCCGCGATCGGCCGCCTGACGGACTTCGTGAAGCCCGTCGGCGCCGCGCACCGGAAATTTCGGACGGTGGGCATCCCGACGATGTCTGACAAAGGTGCTATAATGCCGCCAATTGGGGAAAGGCCGCCTCGCTCCTTACGATTGGAAAGGGTATCAAGGGGGGCTTGCCCCGCAGTCGCGCCGGGCACAACCGGCCGAACTGTCGATGATGTAGGTTCAAACCGCGGTTTTTTGGAAATGAAGGAGACGACGAAGATGAAAAGAATGCTATCGATCGCTTTGACGGCGGCGCTGGTGACAGGTCTTGCGGCAACACAGGCCTGGGCCGGACCGGGTTGCTGCAAGAAGGACAAGACGGCCAAGGCCGCATCGTGCAGTGCGTCAAAGTCCGCCTGTGAGAAGCTGGGCGAATTCCCCACGATGATCTCGATGGTCGGCGAAGAGAAGTTCCAGTGCCCGGTCTCGGCCGAGAAGGCCGCCGCCCAGTGCGGCGCCAAGGTCGTCTTCATCGTCAACGAGGAGAAATTCGACTGCCGACAGACGGCCACGATCGCCCTCGCCGAGGCGTCCGAGGCATACGTCAGCCAATTCACGTCGATCGCCTGCGTCAAGGATGGAAAGGTCATCTACTGCGACGGCGAATCCGGCTCATCGTGCTCCAAGGCCAGGACGGCCAGCGCCGAAGTACCCAGTTGCGGCAAGTCAAAGGCGCAGTTGATCAGCGAAGAACCCGTTTGCAGCAAATCGAAATCCAAGCTTGCGAGCGCCGAAGGGTCCGGATGCTGCAAGTCGAAGGCCAAGACCGCGAGCGCCGAAGGGTCCGGATGCTGCAAATCGAAGGCCAAGACCGCGAGCGCCAAGGGCGACGGTTGCAGCAAGTCGAAGGCCAAGCTCGCCAGCGACGAGAAGTCTGGTTGCTCGAAATTGAAGACGGCCTCCCTGGCGAAGGCGTCCTGCGGCGAGTCCTGCAAGGGCGCGAAGTTCCTCGTTCTCGGCCGCACGTTTGAAAAGTACGAGGATGCCGTCAAGGTCCGCGACGCCGCACGAGCGGAGCTTAAGAGTGTCAGGATGACCTACATCGTGGACGGCACGAAAGTCGATTGTTCGTCCAAGGTATGCCCGGTCGCCAAGAAGGAAGGCAAGGTCAAGTTCGTCGTCGGCGACACGCAGACCGGCTGCGAAATGACCGCCCGCGCGTCGCTGGCCCGTGCCCAGTACGAGGCCGCCCAGAAGATCGCCCACGATCAGTTGGCCAAGATCTGATCGCTGAATTGCCAGCAGGCGACCGAAGACCGCTTGTGCCGGTCTTCGCGAAATAGTCGAATCGAGGCCCTGTCGCTGACCACGGCGGCGGGGCCTCTTTGTTTTCCGTGCGCCCGCGCCGAGCCCCTCGGTCATTCCCCGGCCGGCGCTTCGACTCCGCGGCGCTCCAGGACGCGGCCGATCAACAGGCCGGCCTCGAAGAGCAATACCATCGGCACCGCGAGCATCAACATCGTCGCCACGTCGGGCGTCGGCGTGATGACCGCGGCGGCGAGAAAGACGACGAGCACCACGTACCGCCGGGCCGCGGCCAGCCGATTCGCCGGCACCAGCCGCAGCGTGATGAGAAAGACCACGACGATGGGAATCTGAAAGCCCAGCCCGAACGCCAGCGCCAGGTGCACGACGAAGCTCAGGTATTGCGAGATACTGAAGAACGGCTGCACGAACTGCCGCCGCGATGCCAATTGCAGCGGCGCGTAATACGTCTTTCCGTCGTAATGGGCGTAGAGCCGGTGCCTGTGCTGATTCAGCCAGACGTCGCCCTCGCCGGGATCGGTCGGTTCGGCCGCCAGCACCGGCACGCGCAGCGGCGATTCGGCCGGCGCCGTCGTCGTCGCAGGCGCGGTCGGGAGGTCGTCGCTGAGCCAAGCATACAGCGCGTTGTCGGGTCCCGGCAGGGGAAACCAGTCGGTGACCTCGATGAGAAACGTCAGCAGCCCGGAGAGGACGAAGACGACCATGAACGACGCGCCGACGACGAACAGCCCGATCGACGCCGGGGCGAATGCCCGAACGATGCGCCGCTCGGATGGGTAGAGCCCCGCGGCGACGAACTGCCAGAGTTGGTAGAGGATCCACGGGGCCGCCACGACCAGGGCGAACTCGAGCGCGACCTTGAAATACTCCGCGAAGGATTCGATCGGATTCAGTTGGACCATCCGCGGGTCGTAGCCCAGCCGCTCCATCGCCGCCGTGTAGGGTGCGGCCAGCGTCGCGACGATGTGGTCGCCGAATGCGAAGCAGCCGATCGCCGCCAACAGCAGTCCCAGCAGGGCAAAAATGACCCGCCGGCGAAGTTCCTCGATGTGGTCGCCGAACGACATGCGAACGTCGTCAGGGTCCAGCGGTCGGCGATTGAGAATCCGAAAGGCCATGGGGCGATCGTCACGCGCTTTTGGCCGCTCGGTTACACGGCCGTCATTCCGCCACGGGTCCGTCGGAGAAGGCAACCGGGCCATGGAGAGCCCGTCGGTCGCTTCGACGGCCGGCGCGGCATTCTAGGTTGATTCGCGGCGCTCCGCGATGACGATCCGGGCTTGTATAATTGGGAAGTGGAAATGGTCGTGATTCGCCCCGTCCATCCGAGCGACCGCCAGGAGTGGCTGCGGATGCGCCGCGCCCTGTGGCCGGAGTGCGGCGTCGAAGATCAATTGTGCGAGATCGCCGACATCCTCGGGCGCCTGGGCGATCAGGCGGTCTTCGTCGCGGTCCGTCCGAGCGGTTCGCTGGGCGGCTTTCTGGAGATCTCCCTGCGCTCCTCCGCCGCCGGATGCCGCACGTCCAAGGTCGGCTACGTCGAGGGCTGGTACGTTGATCCCGACGTGCGCCGTGAAGGGACGGGGCAAATGCTGATGGACGCCGCCGAGGCCTGGTCTCGGGGGCGGGGCTGTTTGGAGATGGCCTCCGACGCAACCGTCGAGAACCATGCGAGCATCGCAGCCCATCTGGCCCTGGGCTTTCGCGAGGTCGAGCGATCGGTCAATTTCCACAAACAACTGTCCCCCATCGCCCGCGGCGACGTCGCCGACGGCAGCGGGATCTAGCGAGCCGAGCGGAGGCATTTGCGAAGTTGCCATGTTCAAGAGCAGTAACGCACCGTTTGCGGTCTTGGACCTTGATACAGATGGCTTTGCCCGCAATATTGCTCGGAAAGGAATTGGATCAATGTTGGGAGATTCCAGGAATGGTCCCCGTATTCGGCCGCCTGGTTGATCCGCAAGACGGCGCTTTCAATGTCTGACAAGACGATCGATTCAATCTCCAAATTGCTTGAGCATGTCAAGCGCGTTGAGTCCGTGAGCAAGCCCCCCACGTGGTTTCGAGGGGAAAAATGTTCCTACGAGAAGCTGGTTCCGGAGGTATTCCGCAAGCCCATCTGGAGCAAGCATGAATTCTCGATGACACTCGATTTCCGACTTCGGGCCCCCGCGAGACACGCCTGGACTCCAGACTCAGACCGATTGGTCTCCTGGCTGTCGCTCATGCGCCATTATGGGCTCCCGACTCGCCTCTTGGATTGGACCGAGTCTGCGCTCACGGCGGCTTTTTTTGCGACGGAAAACAGCGAGCCCAAGAGCAACGAAGAGGACGGCGTCATCTGGGTACTCGTGCCAACTCAATTGAACAGGCCCATTGTCGGAGAACCCAGGGTACTTACCGCGACGAACGCGAGGATACAAGAAGTTGCCGCACTTGCATTCAAGAAGGGGGCAAGCAACGAGGAAAGTAAGCCGATGGCCCTGGCTTTCGCCGCCGAGGAAAAGGACCTGCGAGTCCTCGTTCAACAGGGCATGTTCACGTTGCACCGTGACGCTACATGCCTAACGAAGATTGAATCTCCGCCTTTCCAAATGGGGCAAGCTGTACTTGAGCGGCTTCGAATTCCGGCCAATCGCAAGAAATCCATTCGCGATGAGCTCAGTGCCCTAGGAATTAGAGAGTCGATACTGTTTCCAGACCTCGAGCTCCTCGCTAGGGAAATCAAAGACGCGGCGTTTCTTGAACGGAGATTCGGAGAATTGGGATATCTGGATTAGGGCAGCGAGGCGTTCGGTCTCTTCGCTACCCTCGCCCGACAAGTCGGTCGTACTCGGCATGTGAACCGATCCAGAACCAGAGAAGGTCCGAGCCGTCCTCGACGGCCAGTGCCCGATGGTGCAGGCCCACGCGAACCGACCAGAACCTGCCGATTTTCTTGAAGTGAAGCGATGGGTGCCGGGGGTTGCGCTTGAGTAGTTCAAAACACTGATCGGCCAGGCGACGCACGGCTTGCGGCAGCCCCTGATGACATCGCCAGAATCGTGACGTGGCTCGGTGTTTCACAAGTCGGTGCAGCGCCGGCGCCGCGAATCTTCAATGGCTTCGGCGGCCAGGGCGTCGAGCCGGCCTGCGGCGGCGTCCTGCTCAATCTGGCGGTCCCAGTTGGCCGCGTCGAACTCAGCGAACCAGCGGCGAAACTCGATCAATTCGTCGGGCGAAAGCCCGCGCAGGGCATCTTCGATTTGTCGAACCGTATTCATGGCGTTCACCTTGATTATATCACCGCGAGCCGACTGACCCAAAATGCAAGCGGGCTTCGCCTCGATGGTCCCCGTTTCCAATCGCCGCCGATTCGGGCGCCGGCGGATCGATCGACGCGTCGCGGTCAGGGCCCCGACCGTGATCCGAGCCCCGACCGTCAGGGAGGGGGTTTTCTCTCAGCGCGTCCAATTGAACGCACCCAAAGTACCCGCTCCCTGACCCTTTAACATCCGGCGCGCGGAGGTCAAGGGCAGGCGGTCGCGGCTCTGAGAGACCACCGCTTTTTGAACCAAGCGTTTGCTTCGCCTGCCGCGTTTCCCGTCGCGATGATAGAATCCTCTCGCGGCCGCGCCGATCGTCATTGGCGCCGCCGGGGAACCGACGGAAGCACATCAACGGACGGTCGCTGCCATGAAGATTCTCATCGCCGATAAATTCGAGGCCTCCGGCGTCGAAGCGCTGAAGGCCGCCGGGTGCGAAATCGTTCACGAGCCATCGCTGAAGGACGACGCCCTTCGCGACGCCATCGCCCGGTCCGCCTGCGACGCCCTGATCGTGCGCAGCACGAAGGTCACGGCCGACATGATCGCGGATTCACCGAATCTCGGTCTGATCGTCCGCGCCGGCGCGGGTTACAACACCATCGACGTGGCCGCCGCGTCGAATCACGGCGTGTACGTCGCCAACTGCCCGGGGAAAAACGCCGTGGCCGTCGCCGAGCTGACCTTCGCCCTCATCCTGGCGCTGGACCGCCGCGTCGTCGAAAACGCCCGCGACCTGCGCGAAGGCCGCTGGAACAAGAAGGAATATTCGCAGGCCCGCGGCATCAAGGGCCGCACCCTGGGCATCATCGGCATGGGCCGCATCGGCCAGGCCGTCGCGTCGCGCGCCCGGGCTTTTGAGATGCCGGTCGTCGCCTGGAGCCGGTCGCTGACCGATGCGTCCGCCGCCGAGTGGGGCGTCCGGCGGGCGAACAGTCCGCGCGAGGTCGCCGCATGCTGTGACATCCTGAGCATCCACCTCGCGGCCGCGCCCGAGACGAAGAAACTCATCGACGTCGACGTGCTGAATCAGCTTCGCCCCGGCAGCTACGTCATCAACACCGCCCGGGCCGACGTGCTGGACTATGACGCGTTGGCGCGCATCGCCCGGGAGAGAAACCTCCGCGTGGGTCTGGACGTTTTTCCGTCGGAACCGGAAACCGGTACGGCCTCGATCGACGCGGCGGCTTTCGATTTCGGCAACGTCTTCTACGGCACGCACCACGTCGGCGCCTCGACGGAGCAGGCCCAGGAGGCGATCGCCGCCGAGACCGTCCGCGTCGTCCGCGCCTTCAAGGATACGGGTCAGGTGCCGAACTGCGTCAACATCGAAATGCGCTCCCCCGCGTGTTGCCAGCTCGTCGTGCGCCATTTTGACAAGGTCGGCGTGCTCGCGTATGTCCTGGAGAAGCTCCGAGGAGCGGGCATCAACGTGGAGGAAATGAGCAACACTGTTTTTGCCGGGGCCCGCGCCGCCGTCGCCGTCATCCGGCTGCACAATCGGCCCCCGGAGGATTTGCTCTGTGCGCTCGCCGAGAAGAAGGACATGATCATCAAGGTTGACCTCAAGATGCTGTGAGCCGCGGGCGGTAGAATCCGCAAGCAACGGGTGGCGAGTCACGGGCCTGGGGCTCGTACGGCGCATCGAACGGGCGCCGAGCGATGAACCTGAATAAGAGCCGCCGCGCTCGCCGCGCCGGGCGGAATGGAATGCCGAATGCTGAAGATCCTCGTCGCCGACCGCATCGCCGATGAAGGCGTCGCCCGCCTGCGCGAGACGCCGAACGTCGAAGCGGACGTTCGCGTCGGTCTGTCACCGGGCGACCTCGCCGCCGCCCTGCGCGGCTGCGACGGCATGATCATTCGCTCCGGCGTGACGATTACCGGTGAAATGCTCGCCGATCCCGGCAAGCTCCGGGTCATCGCCCGTGCCGGCGTCGGCGTGGACAACGTGGACCTCGACGCGGCCACCCGCGCGGGCGTCCTCGTGCTCAACACGCCCGACGCCAACACCGTCTCCACCGCCGAACACACGATCGCGATGATCCTGGCCCTCTTTCGGCACATCGCCCGGGCCCATTCGCATGTCTCGGCCGGGCAGTGGGACCGCAAGCAGTTTGTCGGCAGACAAGTGGCGGGCAAGGTACTGGGCATCGTGGGGCTCGGTCGAGTCGGCCGGGCCGTGGCCGAGCGCGCCTTGGGATTGAAAATGACCGTTCTGGCCTACGATCCCTTTCTCTCCACGGAGACGGCGATGGACGGAAAGGTCACCGCCACGCGATCGCTGAACGAACTGCTCCCGCGCGTGGATTGCCTGACGCTTCATGCCTCGATGACCGCTGATTCGAAGAAGATGATTGGGCCGGACGAATTGAAGAGAATGAAGCCCGGCGCGGTGCTGATCAATTGTGCCCGCGGAGGGCTGGTGGACGAGGCGGCCGTCGCGGCGGCGCTCCATGAGCACCACCTCGCCGGGGCGGCGCTGGACGTCTACGCCGAGGAGCCGCCGACCGGCAGCCCGCTGCTGTCGGCGCCGAACGTCACGCTCACGCCCCACCTCGGCGCTTCGACGGCCGAGGCCCAGACGGCCGTCTCCACCGACGCCGTCGATTCGATGCTCGCCTTCCTGTGCCACGGCACGATCCAGAACGCCGTCAACGTCGCCGGCCTGCCGCCGCAATTGACCGGCCGCGACCGCGCCTGGATGGACCTGACGATGCGCATGGGCGCGATCCTCGCGGCGCACGGCGCCGCCGGCATCGACCGCGTGGAAGTCACGACGCAGGGCCGCGACGCATTGAACGCCCTGTGTCCGACGCTGGCGCTGCAGGCCGTCGTCGAACTGATGAGCCCGCACATGGAGGGCCGGCTGAACCTGGTCAACGCGGCGGATTTCGCCCGTGACCGGGGGATCGACATCCGTCATTCCGTCGGCACGGCAAAGACCGATTTCGAGGAAATGGTGACGCTCACGATCGCGCGCGGCGGCGAGCGACACTCGATCGAAGGCGCCGTCTTTCAGGACGGCCTGCCGCGCATCCTCGCCATCGACGGCTACCGCATGGAAATGCAGCCCGACAGTCTCCTCGTGCTGATCTTCAACGACGACCGTCCTGGCGTCATCGGCCTGGTGGGAACCATCTTCGGTCAACACGAAATCAACATCGCCGATATGTTTCTCTCGCGCCGCGACGGCACGGCTCTGATGGTCCTGAAGATCGACGGCGCCGTCGGCGGCGACGTGATGGACGAGCTGCGCCGCCAGTCGCCTCCGATCCTTTCCATACGAACCGTGTCGCTTCCGTTCCCGCCCAAGAGAGGTGCCCTATGAACCGTATGCTTTTTGGCGCAACCGTCTGTCTGGTCTTTCTGGCCGGTTGCAGGAACATGATGGGCGTTCGCGGCAGCGGCATCGAAAAAACCGAGACCCGCGAGGTCGCCGCGTTCGAGGAGATCGAGCTGCGCGGCGCCGGCACCATGGACGTCGTCGTGGGCAGCAGCGACCCCTTGACCATCACGACGGATGACAACCTGCTGCCGCTGATCGACACCCGCGTCGAAGACGGCCTGCTGGTCATCGCCCCCTCCGAGTCCATCAATCCCCAGACGCCGCCGGTCATCTCGCTCGGCGCCCCGCGGCTGGTCCGCATTCGCGTCAGCGGCGCCGCCACGCTCAACGTCATCGACGTCCGGGGCGGCGAATTCACCGTCGACGTCAGTGGAGCGGCGCGGGTCGTGGCCAAGGGGCAGGTCGAGACGTTTACCCTCGAACTGTCCGGCGCCGGAGAGGTGGATGCCACGGAATTGGCCGCCCAGCGCGTCGTCGCCAACCTCAGCGGCGTCGGCGGAGCGGACGTCCACGCCGTCAAGTCGCTCAAGGCCACGATCAGCGGCCTCGGCGTCATCCGTTACCAGGGCGATCCGGCCGTTGAGAAGGAAATATCCGGCGCCGGCGCCATCAAGCGGCTGGAATGACGATCGTCGCGACGCCCGCGCGACCCGCCGACTGAAGACTCCGTCATACACAGGGATTTGCCGATGGCCGTCTCGGACCGAACGATGTTTGAAATCTACCGCGAGGCGGACTATGCACGCCGCTTTCGCGTCGTCTATTTCACCGAACTGGACGAACACAACAAAGAATCCGAGATCAACCGGGCCATGGCCGGCGAGCATTTCTTCGACGGCTTTCTTCCCGACGCCGGCAAGGAGGAGGGCAAGCGCCGCGTTGCCGACATCGTCGATCGACTCAACGCCGGCGAAGCGCTGACCGCCGGCGACGTCGAGGCCGCCCTGGCGGGGCTCGACCGGGCCTAGCGGACCGGGCCGCCGGTCATCGGTCGATCGCGAATCCCAGCAGATATCGTTTGAAGCGATCCTCCCAGGCCGCGAGGATCGCCGCCGCGTGATGGTCCGGAGCCGTGAAGAATTCGCCCACGCCCAACCCCTGCCGGTTGCCCGATCGATGCCGGCAGCCGCGTCGGATTCGTCCGGCCTGCCTGGCGCTCATGACGTGATCCCCCGTGGGTCCATTCCCACACCCTTTGACACGACGCTTGATCCGCCACGGACCGCGAACCCCCAAGATTCGCGAGAAACCCGGTTTGACCCCAGATCGCGGCAGTTGCAAAATCCTTGGGCGCATGGCGGATTCCCGTCCGACGACGGGCCCGAACGACGCCCGCGCATGGGGCTTGGGGATCGAAAATGTCTCTCCTGGTGACGGGCACGATTGGGATCGACACGGTCGATACGCCGCACGGATCGGTGAAAGACGTCCTGGGCGGATCGGCCGTTTACTTCGCGCTGGCTGCGAGTCTGCTGGAGCCCGTTCGGCTTGTCGGGGCGGTCGGCGACGACTTTCCGGCGGGGTTTCGCAGGATTTTCGAGAAGCGAAGAATTGACTTGGCCGGACTTGAGACCCGTGCCGGCTCCAAAACATTCCGCTGGCACGGCAAATACCTGAACGATATTAATGAGCGCCAGACGCTTCGCACGGACCTGAACGTGGTGAGCGAGGCGCCGCCGAAGATTCCGGCCGCGTTTGCCGACTCGGGATTCGTGTTCCTGGCCAACACCCACCCGGCGGTGCAGCGCGTATTCCTCGGACAGCTTTCCGCTCCGCGGCTGATCGTTTGCGACACGATGAACCTGTGGATCAGCGATTTTCGCCAGGACCTGCTGGAGACGATCAAGCGCGTGGATGGTCTGGTCCTCAACGACGGCGAAGCGCGGATGCTGACCGGCTGCCACGACCTGATTCAGGCCGGCAGGGCGGTGCTCAAGATGGGGCCGACGTTTGTCGTGATCAAGAAAGGCGAACACGGCGCGATGCTCGTCTCGCCGGACGAACTCTTCGTTTTGCCCGCGTATCCGACGGAGCGGGTCAAGGACCCCACCGGCGCCGGGGACAGCTTCGCCGGCGGCATGATGGGCTACCTGGCAGCCGCCAACCGCTTCGATGGACGGACGCTGAAATCGGCCATGGCCCGCGGCGCCTGCGTGGCGTCCATTGCCATCGAGGACTTTTCACTCGAGGCCCTCGCCAGGGCGACGCCGGCGGACGTCGATACCCGGCTCAGAAGGTTCTGCGACATGTTGTCGATTGATTGATGGCGGGCGGTGACGACGGTGCGGGCCTTTGTCGCGATCGATCTGAACGATGCGATCCGCGGCCGAATCGAACGGTTGCAGGAGCGGCTGCGGCGCGCGGGGCTGAAGCTCGGCTGGGTCCGGCCGGACAACATCCATCTGACGATGAAGTTCCTCGGTGATCTGGAGGATCATCGCGCCGCAAACGTCTCGAACGCCCTCGCGGAACTGGCCGCCGCCACTTCGGCATTCGAACTTCACGTCGAAGGCGTCGGCGCGTTTCCGCCGCGCGGCGTCGTGCGCGTCGTCTGGGTCGGCGTGGCGGACCCCGCGCGGCGGCTCGCCGAGTGTCAGGCGCGGTGCGAATCTCTCCTGACCCGGGCGGGCTTTGCGCCGGAGCGGCGGCCGTTTGCGCCGCACCTGACGATCGCCCGGTGTCGGGTTGCAAAGTTGTCGGGGCAGATTCGAAAGCTGATCGAAAGGCACGGCGATGTCGACGGCGGCCGGCTGGCGGTGGCACGCGTGGCGCTCTATCGATCCGTCCTGTCACCGGCCGGTTCGCAATATACCGTGCTCAGCGAGCATTCGCTCGCGCCCTGAAGCGCCGATGGACGCGGGCGTGCGAGGCGACCGTCAATCGAACGATCCGTTGCCGAACCCGTCCCCGCGGTCGCCCGGCGGCGGCTCTTTGGCGGGCGGCGCCGGCTCGATCACCAGCGTCCGCGCCAGAAGATCGCCGACACGCTGGCGGTTTCGGGTCAGGATGATCATGGTCATCAGGGTGATGATCAGTCCCGGCGGGCCGAGCCCGACCATCACCGTCCTGACGACGTTGCGCACGAGGCATTGGGCGATCGTCGGTCGGCCGCCGCCCAGATCGATCACGCGGCAGCCGAACAAGAACTTCCCCGGCGTCGTCGCGATCACCGATTCCCATACCGTGCACCAGGCGCCGTAGACGCTGGCGAACATCCAGAACAACGGCATCAACTCCGCCTGTCGCTCGGGATTCTCCCATTCCTCGCGCAGCGAGAGCAGGTCCTGATTGTCCGTCGTCAGCAGACCGGTCTTCAGTGCCAGGGGCAAGGCCAGGAGCACCGCCGGCGCGGAATCCAGGATCGTCGCCGCCGCGCGCCGCCATACCGCCGAGATCGCCCAACCCGCTTCGAGCTGAATCGGCCGGGCCATCTCTCCGCGACGCGTCCAGATCACCAGCGTCATGATCGCCAGCCCGACCGCCAGGGCCATCGCCTCGCGCATCTCCAACTGCTGCTGGGGATCGTCACTCTCCGAAGACAGGGCGGCGAACCGCATCACCGGCGTCGGGCCGATGTCGCAGGCGCCGAACTCGATCCTCCCGTCGCGCGTCGTCCGGGCCACGGCGAGCTGACCGCGCACGATGGCCGCGCCATCGCGCTGCGGTTGCAGCATGAGATAATCCGTGCCGTCGCGAACCGCGCCCAGATCGTCCCATTGATCGCCGGCGGACTCAAACAGCCGAAGCCGCAGCAGGTTGCGATCGCCCTCGACGCCGACTGCCAACGTGGCGGAGTCCTTCTCAATTTCGGCCCACACGGCCTGCGCGTCGATGCCGTCAACGACCGTGATCGGTCCGGTCCAGTGCCGGCTTTCGTATTCGAAAGATCGCAGCGCCCCTCGATGGAGACAAAAAACGCCGACGCGCTCGGCCCGTGACGCCATCCAGACGCCGCTGCAATCATCCATCTGCGACGGACACGGGATTCGCCGCCATCGCCCCCCACGGTGCTCGAGCATCGTGTAGCGCGTCGCCGGCTCCGACTCGGCGCGGGTCGTCGTCGTATCGTCGCTTTGCACCTGTGTCGTCGGCGCGACCAGCGAATCGGTCTCGACGATAGCCCGAATCCGCGCATCCGCCGCGTCTCCGCACCAGGCCAGCGGCGCGACGCGGCACTGATCGAGCCAGCGGGCGCTTGGCGGCAACTCCCCCTTCGACGTGTAGCCCATCATCGTCAGATCCGAAAACAGGATGCGCAACGCCTCGGCATCCGCCGCGACGAATCGCGGATTGCCCTCGACCGGCTTGAGCCGACTCGACGCCTGCGGCGGCGGCATCTGCCCGTCGCTCAAGTCCGCCTGCCAGAATCGAAGGACGGGAAACCGCTCGCCGCCGTGAGCGTCGGCCCCGACGATCCACCACGCCGTATCGGTCCCGGCGATCCAGGTCTGCGACGCGCGCCACGTCTGCGCGTGCGCCGCGGATCCAACGGCCAGCACGTGGAAAAAGGAAATGAAAACGGCGTATCGATGCATGAGTTGATTATTCGAGACGTCGGCGAGCGGGTCAATTCATCGGCGAGGGTTCGTCGTCCGTGACCGGATCGTCGCAGTCGGCGTCCACGCGCTCGATCCGCTCGACGCCGGGCGGCAGCGACTCGCGATTCGGCATGGTGAAGGCGTTCGCGGACAACTGACCCCGGTCGATCATCGCCATACGCGCCGCCTGAATCGTCAACGAGCCCTGATCCAACGGCCAACGAATGCTGACGGCGTGCGCAACGTACGGCCCCTCCTCGCCGACACGCCGGTAATCGTCCAGATAGGCGCTCGTCGCGATTCTTCCGAACCCGTCGCGGAAGACAACGACGCGCACAAGGTGCGGCGGATGACGATCGATCCAGTATTCGCGATGATCGATCGCCGGCCGCGTCGCGTGATAAGTCAGTTTGTCGAAGCGTTTGCCAAATTGCCGCACGGGTCCGTAGAGTCCGTCGGATTCCTGCGGAAGCCCGCCGACCCCGAGGGCGCAGGCGAGCTGATCCGGGCGAATGCTCATCGAATCGGCGCACGGCTTGCCGGCGTGTTCGTGGCGCCCCCACTTCATCAGGTGCATCTCGGGCTCGATCCAAATCCAGTAGCTCTCGTCGTTGGAGCCGGCGCCCATCACCTGTTCGCCCAGCCCCGGCCGCAGGTCCATGCGCAGACGCCGCGGTCGATCGAAGAGCATCGTGCCCTCGAGGTTGAGAATTTTCTCATCGCCTTCGGAATCGATGAACCGCGCGGTGGCCGTCAGACTGCTTGACCACAGCGGGTCCTTCCAACGCGCCGAATTGCCATCGATCGCGCCGAGGATCTCGTCCAGAGTCCTCGGCTCCGCTGGCGGCGGCTCCTGGCTGATGCCGCCATTCGGCGGCTGGCATCCCGCCGCGATCGCCGCAACGGAAACGAACCACACGAATCGCGCGATAGGCAGGCGCCGCTTGCGAAGCGTTGGCCTCATGGCGCCGCGTCCTTCTGCGCCGCTTCGCCGATCGGTTCGCCTCCCGGCGCGACGGCTTCGTCGTCGTCCGCGCCCGCGGCCAGGATCGCTCCCAGCTCGCCGGTGAGCGCTTCGATCTGCTCGTCGGTCAGCGACGGGTTCTCGACGTCGTGCAGCGACTTATCACGGACCAATCGCATCCGCCAGACTTCGCGCGGGCCGTCGCGCAGCGTTCGCTCGTACTTGAGAATCCGCTTGCGCAGTAGAATCAGCGACAGGACGAATCGAAACCGCAGTTTGGCGGGATCGACCGTTTCGCCCAGACGCGTGAAAAATCCGATCAGCGCCTCATCGCCAACGAAAAGCCGCCTCGGCGCGTCCTTGCTCGGCATCCGCGTCTGAAAATGGCACAGTGAGCCCTCCGGCGGCCCCTGCCAGGCGGCCTCAGAGAAATCCCGCCGCTCGAATCCCTCGGGACTCTCGAACACGGCGGTGTAAAACCGCTCGCCGGGCTCGATGCCGCGGCCCGTCATGCTGCACGTCCCGGCCGCCTTTGCGATGTCAAAATCCACCATGAGGTTATCGCGTCCTTGCACGTTTGCGACCTCCCGCCGCGAACGGCGGCGCCATCATGACGCCGCCTCGCGCGAGAGTCTCGCCGTCAATGCTTCAAATCGAGCTTGCGCCGAAGGGCCACGACGACCTGCGGCGGGATCAGCCGATTGATGTTCGTGCTGACCAGCCCGCCCAGCTCGCAAATCTGCCGAATCAACGTGCCGCTGATCAGCGCCGTGGTGTCGGTCGTGAACAGGAACACCGTCTCGACGTCGCCGGCGATCATGTTCACGTTGGCCTGCCGAAGCTCATTGCGCAGGTCGTCGCTGTCGCGGATGCCCTTGACGATGACGTCGGCGCCCTTCCTGCGAACATAGTCCATCGTCAACCCGGTATACGCCTCGACGACGACGCCGGGTTGCTTCCCCACGAGTTCCCGCAGCAACTCGACGCGTTCCTCGGGCGAAAACAGGGGGGACTTTTCCGGATTCTGGCCGACGGCGATGATCGTCGTGGCAAAGAGCCGCTGGCTGCGCTGAATGATGTCCAGATGGCCGTTGGTCGGCGGATCGAAGGTGCCGGCGAAGACAGCCGTTTTGGCTCCGGAGTTGGGCATCGGTCTCCTTGAGGCCGTCGAAACTTCCGAATCGACGCTCGCCAGGTTACTCGTATCGTAGTGCTTCGACCGGATCGAGGCGAGAGGCCTTCCACGCCGGGTAGATGCCGCTGATGATGCCGACGCCGGTGGCCATGGCCAGCGCCATGGCGATGGCCCAGCCGGTCGTGATCGTCTCCATGACCCGCGTCGCGTTTTGGATCATCGTCGCCAGGCCCCATCCCATCAACACCCCCAGGGCGCCGCCGAGAAGCGAGACGATGCTGGCCTCGACCAGGAATTGCCGCATCACGTCGCCGCGCTGCGCCCCCATCGCCATGCGCACGCCGATCTCGCGCGTCCGCTCCGTCACCGCCACCAGCATGATGTTCATGATTCCGATGCCGCCGACGACGAGACTGATCCCCGCGATCGACCACAGCACGACGGCGATGATCGCCTGGAAACTGCCGAACTGCTCGACCATTTCCTTCTGCGCCTGCACCTGGAAGTCGTCCTGCTGACCGGCGCGAATCCGGTGTCGTTGGCGCAACACCTTCTTGATCTCATCCTTGGCCCGATCGATGTCCGCGTCGGCCGGGCTGCGGGCCTCGCAGATCACCATCTGGATCGAGTCCAGTCCGTAATTGTCCGCCGCCGTCGTAATGGGGACGATCACCTGCTGGTCGACGTCGGTGAACGCGATGTTGCCTTTTTCCTCCATGACGCCGATGACCGTATACGTTCGGGCGCCCAGGGCGCCGCTGATTTTGATTTTTTCGCCCAGGGCGGGGCGCCCGCCGAACAGGTCGCGCTTGACCTTCGAGCCCAGGACCGCCACCTTGAACGAGCCCATGATGTCGGTGCGGCTGAAAAATTCGCCCTCGGCGACGACGTGATTGTTCATGATCGGGTAGTTCTCCGAGCAGCCGAGGATCGACGCCTGCGTGGACTTGCTCATGAACTTGACCCCGGCGGTGTTGCGAATCTGCGGCATGACCCGGGTAACCGTCGAACACTCCTTGTCGATGGCGTCGGCGTCTTCCAGCTTGAGCGAGTCGAAATTCCCCACGGAGCGCCCGCCGCGCCGCTCGATGTTCGGCGAAACGAACACCATGGCGCTGCCCATCGACGAGAATCCCTCCTCCAGTCGGGCGCTCATTCCGTTGAGGATCGCCATCGCCGCCACGACCGCGCCGACTCCGATGATCACGCCCAGCGTCGCGAGAATGCTGCGCAGCGGATGAATCCACAAGCTGCGAAGGGCCATCAGCACGATGCGGAGAAAAAACACGATCTTACACCTTGGCCGCCGGCCGTGCCGTCGGGATCGAAGCGTTCTCGTTCTTGTCGACAAGCTCGGTGCTTCCCGTCAGTCGCGTCAGGAACGCATCGTCCGCCGGGCCGTCCATGATGATGAGCCCGTCACGCATGCAGATGACGCGCTCGGCCTGTAGCGCGACGGGCATCTCGTGGGTCACGAGGATGATCGTCACGCCGGCGCGGTTGAGTTCGTGGAAGATCTGCATGATCTGCTCGCCGGTGCGCGTGTCGAGATTTCCGGTCGGTTCGTCGGCCAGCAGGATGCGCGGTTCGTTGACGATCGCGCGGGCGATGGCGACGCGCTGGCGTTCGCCGCCCGACAGCTCGCTGGGCTTGTGCTTCGCGCGATGGGACAGTCCGACGCGCTCCAGGGCCTTGAGCGACGGCGCTCTGACGTGCGCCTTGCGGGAATAAAACAGCGGGACGGCGACGTTTTCCACGGCGCTGGTGCGCTGAATCAGATTGAACGTCTGAAAGACGAAACCGATCTTCTCGTTGCGCGTATTGGCCAGTTGGCGGTCGGTCATGTGGCTGACCAGCGCGCCGTCGAGCCAGTACTCGCCCTGCGTCGGGCGGTCCAGGCAGCCGAGCAGGTGCATGAGCGTGCTCTTGCCGCTGCCCGATGCGCCGGTGATCGAGATGAACTCGCCCTCGTCAATCGTCAGGGTGACGCCGTCCAGGGCGCGCACGACCGTATCGCCCATCTCGTAATGCTTGGTCAAATTGCGAATCTCGATCAACGACATCAGACGCGCTCATGGTGCCGCCGCCTTCTTCGCCGGGCGACGCCGAATTCTCTCATCGTCGGTACGCGACGTTATGACAACCCCTGCTCGCGGCGCTCGCGATCGGTGAACTTGGGCCGCTTGATCCAGACTTCCTGACCGGGCTCCAGTCCGGAGACGATTTCGGTGAACGTGCCGTCGGTCGCCCCGATCTTGACCGGTATCTTTTTCTCCCCATGCCGCTGGCTGCCCGACACGGTCTCGGGAATGTAAACGTAACAGTCGCGCCCCTCGCTGTGCAGGGCCTCGTTCTTGACCAGCACGACCTGCTCGAGCTTCTCCGTGGTGAACGACAGGTCCGCCTGGTGCCCGATCAGCTTGTCGAGTTCCTCGCCGACGAGACGAACGCGGACGTTGAACGCCAACGCATTATTGACCTGCTGCGGCTCGGGCAGGATCCGTTCGATGACGCCGTGAAACGTCTGGGTGCGATAGGCGTCGACCGTGACCTCGACCGTTCGGCCCTCGAGTTTCTCCATCTGCTCCTGCGCCAGCCGGCCATACTCGTCGTCGCTTTTCTTGACGGATGAGCCCGGCCGGGCGTAGTCCGGGGCGATCATTCGAATCGCGCCGATGTCGGCCTCATCGACCTGGGCAATGACGTAGACGGCCTTGATGTCCGCGACGGTCATCAGCGGCGTCCCACCGGTAAACGTCGTCGTTCCGCTTTGAATCATCTCCCCCTGGTGGACGACAATGCTGTGCACCATGCCGGACGACCGCGACCGGATCGTCGTCTCGTCGAGTCGGAGCTGTGCCTCGTCGAGGTCCTTCTGCGACTGGCGATAGCCGGCCTCCGCCTGCGCGACGTCCTCCTGTGCGCTCTTGGTCAGCAGTTCCTCGTTGTTCCTGGCACGGTCCACGGCCACCTTCGCAAGATCGCGCGACGCCTTGGCGGACAAATACGCGCTCTTCGTCGAAACGACCTCGACGTCCGTCGCGACATTGGTCTCCGCAAACTTCTTGACCCGCTCCCACTTGAACTCGGCGTCCTCCAGCCGCGCTTCGGCGTCGACCCGCCGGGCCTCGGCGTCCAGCGTCTGCAGCGGCAGGTCGCGTTTTTGCATCTCAAGGGTGACCTTCGCCTTTTCGAACGCCGACCGTGCACGGTCCACCGCCGCCTCTCGCGCCTCGACGTTGCGCTTCTCGTCGACGGGGTCCAGCTCGACCAGCACATCGCCGACGTTGACCATCTGACCTTCGACGACGTTGATATTGTCGACCTGGCCGCTGGCTTTGCTCTTGATGGTGACGAACCTGTTCGCCTGGATGGTCCCCGTCGCCGTGACGGGAATGATCAGATCGCCCAGCTTCGCCGGCTCCCGCTCGCCCTCGAGAAAGGCGAGGTTCAACTGCAAGCCGCTGATGATCATGACGCCCAATACGAAGACGACGACGACGGCGATCCCGATGATCCATTTCTTGCTCATGATTCTCGCACTCCAGTCCGTTTCGGCTGCCCAGCCCTATCCGGATAAACGGAACGAACGCCCCGCGCTGACCCCATGACCAGGCCGGAACGCTCCCCTGACCGCAATTCGCGTGCCAACAATAATAGAATCGGATTCTACGGCTGGTATGGCTGATATTCCATGTCAAACAACCGGGCCACGGCCTGATTGGTGACCCGCCCGCAATGTACGTCCACTCCCTCGCGCAGGCCCGGATCGCCGGCGGTCGCCTTCCGGTAGCCCTGATTCGCCAATCGCAGCACATAGGGCATCGTGGCATTCGTCAGGGCGAAGGTGCTCGTGCGCCCCACGGCCCCCGGCATGTTGGTGACGCCGTAATGGACCACTCCGTCCACGATATAGGTCGGATCGGCGTGCGTCGTCGGGCGGATCGTCGCGCAACAACCGCCCTGATCGACGCCGACGTCGACGATCACCGCCCCCGGTTTCATCTCCGCAAGGTATTCCCGCGGGATCAACGTCGGGCAGCGCGCCCCGGGAATGAGGACGGCGCCAACGATCAGGTCCGCCTGCCGCGTGTGCTCGCGGATCATCGCCGCATTGCTGAACAGCAGCTCGACATTGGCCGGCATGACGTCCGACAGGTAGCGCAGCCGCTCGAGATTCACGTCCATGAGAACGACGCGGGCCCCCAGCCCCGCCGCCACCTTGGCCGCGTTCGTCCCGACGACGCCCGCCCCGAGGATCAGCACCGTCGCCGGCTCGACGCCAGGCACGCCGCCCAGGAGGATGCCGCGGCCCATCATCGGCCGTTCGAGATACTTCGCACCCTCCTGAACGCTCATTTTGCCCGCCACTTCGCTCATCGGCGTCAACAGCGGAAGGCGCCGCTCGGCGTCGCGGACCGTCTCGTAGGCGATGGCGACACAACCGCTCTTCACGACGCCCTCGGTCAGCTCCTGGTCTGCGGCGAAATGGAAATACGTGAAGCACACCTGCGCCTTGCGCAGCATCGTGCACTCGAGCGGCTGCGGCTCCTTGACCTTGACGATGAGGTCCGCCTTTTCAAATATCTCGCCCGCGGTTTCGACGATCCTCGCTCCGGACGCGGCATAATCGTCGTCGGAAAACCCGCTGCCGCTGCCGGCGTCATGCTGAAAGAGCACCGTGTGGCCGGCGCCGGTCAGCTCCGCCACCCCCGCCGGCACCAGGCCGACGCGGTATTCATCCGGCTTGATCTCGCTCACGCAGCCGACAATCATCCTGTTTGCTCCGAGTGTGTCCCGACGGCTCGGCGGCCGATGGGGGGAAATCCTGTCATTCGTCGATGGCCACCGATGCCCGCTGGCGCCGTGAATATTGGGGAAATCATGCTACGCCATGCCCCCATCCGCGGCAACGAGGCGTCGGCTCCACATACCCGCGGCCGGTTCCCGGTTGGCGGTTCAAGTGCGTTCAAGTCCCCGGTCTCTGACCGCTAAGCATGCCCCGGCAAAGGAGAAACGGACGCAACCCCGTCGGTCCGATACCCCCCCCCTGTCCGGGACTTCGCTCCACCATGTTTCCCGAAGTCAACATTTGGCTTGATTCATGTCGCAGGACACCGATACTGGTCATGCACAGGGATCAGCGCGGCGCGGCGCGGGACAGCGGCTGGGCGGCTCGGACGGGGGTCAGCAGGGCCGGCCGCCTTGTGAAAACTCGATCTTCATGACGCCATCGAAGCGACAATCCGCCTCCTCGATCGAGAAGGGCGATTCGCGCCACCTGCTCGAGGCCGCCGTCGAATCGCTCCCCATCGCCATCGTCGTGTTCGATCGCACGCTGCGGATCGCGATGCAGAATCGGGCGGCGAAGCAACTCCTGCCCGATGCCCCGGACCTGTCCGTCGCCCTGTCGAACCTGACGGTCAACGGCCGCTTCGAAGACTGGAGCGCCGAACTACGGGCCGTCATCGACAGGCAGATTCCGCGGCGGCTGGACGTCGCGGTCGGCGTCGATGAGGGCAGGCCCGAGGTGTATCTGAATCTGTTTGTCCACCCCCTGACCGCCTCGGCGACCGGCGACACCATCGGCGGCATCCTGGTCATCGAGGACGTAACGGCTCACATCGGCATGGAGCGGCGGCTGGCCGTCTCAGAGCGCCTCGCCGCTGTCGGCAAGCTCGCGGCCCGCGTCGCTCACGAATTGAACAATCCCCTCGACGGTATCCTGCGCTTCACCAATCTCGCCCTGCGCTCCGCCCAGGAAAACGGACAGCCGAAGATCACCGGCTACCTCGAAAAAGCGCGCGACGGCATCCTGCGCATGAGCGAGATCACCGGCGACCTGCTCGAATTCTCTCGCTCCACCCCGTCGATCCTGGAACAGGCGACCATCAACAAGATCGTCGAGGACGCCATCGGGGCGATGGACGGCCGCGCCCGCGAGTTCGGCATCTCCGTCGTCTGCAATTTCCATCGCACCGATATGCCCGTCGCCCGGGGAAGCAACCTCTTCCAGATATTCTGCAACCTGATCAAGAACGCCCTCGACGCCATGCCGGACGGCGGCACGCTGACCGTCACGACGCTCGTCGCCGAGCCCGACGTCATCGTCAAGGTCGCCGACACCGGGATCGGGCTTCCCGCGGAAGCCGAGCGCATCTTTGAGCCGTTTTTCACGACGAAGGCCCCGGGCCAGGGAACCGGTCTGGGCCTCGCCGTCTGCCGAGAGCTTATTGAAAAACTTTCCGGCTCCATTACGCCGGAACCCAACAAGCCCAGGGGCACGGTCATGACCGTCCGCATCCCGCTTCGCCAGTGCGGCCCCTGGCCGACGGGTCCGGACGCCGACCGCACGCCCCGGCCCAACGACGCTTCCGATGATCTGCCGCGCGGAAAGGAGACCGCCTGCCATGGTTAGTGCCGTCACGTTGAAGGACAAGTCGCCATCGGCCGATTCGGGCCGGGCCCGGGACCGGACGCCGCCGACGCGCGGCCGACTGCTTCTCGTCGACGACGATCCGATCGTCGTCGGATCGCTGACCGAATTTCTCAAGATCGAGGGATACGACGTGCAGGGCGCCGCCAGCGTGGAAGAAGCCATTCGGGCGCTGGACAGGCAATCGTTTCAACTTGTTGTGACCGACGTCAACATGCCGCAGGCCGACGGCTTCGAGCTTCTCCGCATCCTCCACGATCGCTGGCCCGACATCGTCAGCATCGTCATCACCGGCTACGGCACCATCGAATCCGCCGTCGAAGCGATCAAGATGGGGGCCTACGACTATCTCACCAAGCCGCTGGCCGACGACGAAATCCGCCTGGTCATCGAGCGCGCGATTCAGCAACAATCGCTGCTCCGCGAGAACCGATCGCTTCGCGAGCAGCTCGATCTGCGTTACTCGCTCGATAACATCGTCGGCCACGACTACAAGATGCTCAAAATCTTCGACCTCGTGCAAACCGTCGCCGACAGCCGCGCGACGATTCTCGTCACCGGCGAGTCCGGCACCGGCAAGTCGCTCGTCGCCCGGGCGATTCATCATCGGTCCGACCGCCGCGACAGGCCGTTCGTCGAGGTCTCGTGCGGGGCGATCCCCGAGGGGCTGCTCGAGTCCGAGCTGTTCGGGCACGTCAAGGGCAGCTTCACCGGCGCCGTCGCCGACAAGGAGGGCAAGTTCCGCGCCGCCGAGGGGGGGACGCTCTTTCTCGACGAGATCAATTCCGCCTCGCCGGGGCTGCAAGTCAAGCTTCTGCGCGTGTTGCAGGAGAAGAAGTTCGAGCCGGTCGGGTCCAACGAGACGATGGAGGCCGACGTCCGCGTCGTGCTGGCGTCGAACGTCGATCTTCAGAAGGAAGTCGAGGCGGGGCGCTTTCGACAGGACCTGTACTATCGTGTCAACGTCGTGTCGATCCACATGCCCCCGCTCGTCGAGCGGCTCGGCGACATCCCGCTTCTGGCTGAGCGCTTTCTCGAGAAATACTGCGCCGAGGCGAACAAGCAGGTGATCGACATCACTCCCGAGGCGATGCAGGCGTTGCAGCGCTACCACTGGCCCGGCAACGTCCGCGAACTGGAAAACGCCGTCGAGCGCGCCGTCGTCCTGTGCAAGGGGCGGCACGTGACGCCGGAGGACCTGCCCGCGTCGATCCTCGACGCCCAGCCGGCCAAGGGCCTGCACGCGGCCACGACGTTGGCGCCGATGTCGCTGAAAGCGGCGATGGAAGGGCCGGAGCGGCAGATCATCGAGGCGGCGCTGAAGGCCCACAACTGGAGCCGGCAGGAGACCGCCGACGTGCTGGAGATCAACCGCACGACGCTCTACAAGAAAATGAAATACTACGGCCTCGAATACGATCCTGCCCGACACGGCGGGTAACGCACGCGGCGGGTCGCAGTCGGCCATTGATCCGACCCGCCACAGTCAGGCGGCGGTTCAATCGGGCGATTACACTTGCGAATGTGCAACACCGGGCCATGACTCGCCCGGCTCCGAATCGTTCAAGCGAGGTCATGACTGGCCCGGCTCGGAAATGGGCGGTCGCCGCAGCGGTTGATAATCCGACCCGCCGCAGTCATGCGGCGGTTCAATCCGGCGATTACACTCGTGTATGTCGAAAAACCGGGCCACAACGGGCCCGGCTCGGAGTCGTTCAAGCGAGGCCATGACTGGCCCGGCGCGCAATCGGACTCGACGGCAGGTATTCGATGCTTGGCGAACTGCTGCAACCTGAGATCGAGGAACTCATCGCCAAGCGCGACTTCTCCGCGCTGAGGGAAGCGCTCTGCGACCTTCCGACCGCTGACATCGCCGACGTGTTCGTCGACTTTCCTCCCGAGCGCGTCGCCGTCCTCTTTCGCATTCTCCCCCGCGAAAAGGCGACCGACGTCTTCGAGTACCTGCCCGTCGAGCTACAGGAGCCGGCCCTGCGGGCCCTGGGCCAGGAGCAGGTCGCGGCCGTTCTCAACGAGATGGACCCGGACGACCGCACGGCCCTGCTCGAGGAGATGCCGGGCGAGGCGGCGCAGCGGCTCATCGGTCTGCTGTCGGCGGACGAGCGGCGCATCGCCATGCGCCTGCTGGGCTATCCCGAGGAGTCGATCGGGCGGCGCATGACCCCGGACTACGTCGCCGTCCACAGCGACTGGACCATCGCCGACGTGCTGACCCATCTTCGACGCGTGGGCAAGGACAAGGAAACGCTCAACACCATTTTCGTCATCGACGAGCGCGGCCGGCTCATCGACGATATCTTCCTCCGCGACATCATCCTCGCCGAGCCCGACGACACGGTCGCGTCGCTCATGGACGGGCACATCGCCTCGCTGCACGCCCAGGACGACCAGGAGGAGGCGGTTCGGGCGTTCAAGAAATATGACCGGACGGCGCTGCCGGTGACGGACTCGGGAAACGTGCTAGTGGGCATCGTGACGGTGGACGACGTGCTGGACGTGGCGGAGGAGGAGGAAACCGAAGACGTTCACAAAATGGCCGCCGTCCACGCGCTGGAGGAGCCGTATCTGGACGCGTCGGCGCTGACGATGGTCAAAAAGCGAGCGCCGTGGCTGATTCTTCTGTTCTTCGGCGAGTTGCTGACCATTCAGGCGATGCACCGCTTCGAGGATACGCTCAAGGCCCTGCTGGTCCTTGCGGCGTTTATTCCGCTGATCATCAGCGCCGGGGGCAACACGGGTTCGCAGGCGGCGTCGCTGGTCATTCGCGCGCTGGCGCTGGGAGAGCTGTCGCCGCGCGACTGGTGGCGCGTCGTAAGGCGGGAACTGGCCAGCGGGCTGATGTTCGGTTCGATCCTCGGCATGTTGGCCTTCGCCGTTGCCTACTTCTTCGGCAGATACGCGGTCGACGGCGGCGAGTCGACGCGGGAAGCGCCGGCCTTGCTGGCGTTCATCGTCGGGACGGCCCTCGTCGGCGTCGTGTTGACCGGTACCCTTCTGGGTTCGCTGCTGCCCCTGGCCCTTAAGGCGGTCCGCATGGACCCGGCAGTATCGTCGGCCCCCGCCGTGGCCACGCTCGTTGACGTCACGGGGATCGTGATCTATTTCACCGCGGCGGTGCTTTTGCTCGAATGGCTGGGCTGACGCGGCGGGCGGACGCCGGCGCTATCTGAAAAACCTGATCGCCGCGAATCCGCCGACCAGCAGCACGAGGAAGGCGACGCACAGCAGGTTGAAATAGCGATCGATGAAGCGCTGTATCGGCGGTCCGAACCAAAACAGCAGAAACGCGACGATGAAAAACCGCATCCCCCGCCCGACCAGCGACACCAGGGCGAAGGCCACGACGTTCATATGGAACGCGCCGGAGGCGATCGTAAAGACCTTGTACGGAATCGGCGTGAAGGCGGCGGCGAAGACGATCCAATAGTCGTATTTCTGGTACAACTCCGTGACGCGACCGTAGTGCTGCTCGGCGTGATAGAAGGCGATGATCCGCTCGCCCACCGTGTCCATCAAGCTGATTCCGATCCAGTATCCGAACAGGCCGCCGAGCATGCTGGCGATCGTGCAATTCAGCGCCAGCCGCCACCACCGCCGTCGCGCACCGAGGACCAGGGCGATGAGCAGCACGTCCGGCGGGATGGGAAAAAAGCTCGACTCGGCGAATGCGAGAATGAACAGCGCCGCCGCCCCGTGGGGCGTGTCGGCCCAGTGCAGGACCCAGTCGTACATCCGCCGGTGCAGACCGGCGGGCGTTTTCGCGGCCTCGGCGCTCGCGTTTTTCCGCTGCGCCGGCGGCTCCGCCGCACCGGCCACTCCCGATTCTGCGTCAACTCCCATGGCGCTCCTCGACGGCGCGCCGTCCGCTTCGCGGGGACCGGCGCCGACACATCGTAACGGCTTTTGACGCCGGCGAAGCGGTCAACGAAAATGCCCGCGAAAGGAACGCCGCCATGTCAAAGTCGCTGTCGCTGCCCGTGTCCAATCATCAACCCCGGCCCTACGACGGGCCGTCTCGCGCCGAAACGCTCGCCCTTCGGCAGGAATATCTCACCCCGGCGCTGATCACTTATTACAAGAGCCCGCTGATGATCGTCGAGGGCCACATGCAATACGTCTGGGATGAGACCGGCCGGCGCTACCTCGACGCCTTCGCCGGCATCGTTACCGTCTCCGTCGGGCACTGCCATCCGAAGGTCGTCGAACGCGTCCGGCAACAGGTCGGCCAGTTGCAGCACACCACGACGATCTACCTTCATCCGACCGTCGGGCAATACGCGAAGAAACTGGCGGACCACATGCCGGGCGAGTTGAAAGTCACCTATTTCACCAACAGCGGCAGCGAAACGAACGACCTCGCCATCCTGACGGCGCGCATGCACACCGGTTGCTTCGACGTCATCGCCCTGCGGAACGCCTATCACGGCGGCTCGCAGACGACGATGGGGCTGACGGCCCATTCGACGTGGAAGTACGCCACGCCGCATTCCTTCGGCGTGCACCACGGTATGCCCGGCTATTGCTATCGATGCCCGCTGGGGCTCACCTATCCATCCTGCGACGTGAAGTGCGCCCGCGACATCGGCGAACTCATTCGCTTCACGACGCCCGGAAAGGTCGCGGCCTTCATCGCCGAACCGATCATGGGCGTCGGCGGCGCGGTCACGCCTCCGAAAGAGTATTTCCAGATTGCCTACGAGGAGGTGCGCAAGGCCGGGGGGCTGTGCATCGCCGACGAGGTGCAGACCGGCTTCGGCCGCACGGGTCATCACTTTTGGGGTTTTCAGAACTGGGACGTGCAGCCGGACATGGTGTGCATGGCCAAGGGAATCGGCAACGGCACGGCCCTCGGCGCGGTGACGACGACGCCCCACATCGCCAGGTCGCTTGTCGGCAAGCTTCATTTCAACACGTTCGCCGGCAACCCGGTGCAGGCCACCTACGGCATGGCCACCTTGGACGTCATCGACGAAGAGGGCATTCAGGCCAATGCCCTGAAGGTCGGCGGCCGGCTCAAGGAAGGGCTTGCCGCCTTGATGGACAAGCACGCAATCATCGGCGAAGTCCGCGGCATGGGACTGATGCTGGGGATGGAGCTCGTCCGCGACCGCCAGTCCAAGGAGCCGGCGGGCGACGAGGCGGCGCAGGTCATCGAAGAGGCGCGGACGCGCGGGCTGCTGTTGGGCAAGGGCGGTCTGCACGGCAACGTCCTGCGCATCAAGCCGCCGATGTGCATCAGCGAGGCGGACGCCGATTTCATAGTCGAATGCCTGGACGAGGTGCTGCAAGTCGTTGCGCGATAGGCGCTCGGATCCGCAGTTGCCGCCGACGATGGAGCCGCCGGTGCGGCGAATGGACCGGGATCGCGGGTCGCGAAAAATCGACGTCACCTTGCAGACGAGAAATTCCGAATCGGTTGATCGGGGTGTTCGGTACGATAATTAGGCCGGTTGGCGCATCGGGCGCGGCCGCGATGCTTTGCTCGGCTTGACCGGCCGGATCGCCGATCGCTAAAATGTTCCTCGGCTAATTTGGAATCAAACGATCACCGGGGGATCGTGTTTCGAATCCGTTCTTGAACGGCGCGGGATTGCCCTGAGAGCGGGAACCTCTGGAGCATCGGTCATCCGGACGCGGATGCCGCGCCACCGAACGCTTCGGCAGAGTGGGTAACAGACAACCTCTCAAATCGAACGGAAAAGTCGCCTGATGACCGCGGGGCCGCGTTGATTCGAGAGGCGGCAGGAGCTTCGTCATGGATTCGTCAGCGACCGCAGCACGCCCGGACGCCGTGGATTCGCGTGAAACGGGACCAACTCGCCGCTCCCTAAGATCGATTGGGTCCGTGGCCATTGGCTGTGGAGCGGCCGTCGGCGCGCTGGCCGGGCTGGCGGAAGTCGTCTGGACCTATTCGCTTTCGATCACGTTTCCGGGGCGCGACTACCCGATGCCGGCGTCGCCGGTGGAATTTACGCTCATCGCCGTAGCCGTCGATCTGGGGATCGGGATCGTCGCAGGCGTCATTCTGGCGCTGGTCCTGACGATCTTGCGAAAGGTACTTCGGCGATCGCGTGAACTGGCCGGGCCATCGACGATCAGGTCGATCGTGCTCGCCGGCGCCTCCCTTTATCTCTTACTGTCGTGGTGCAACGTATATCACTGGTTCGGCACCGAACAGGCGCCGTCTCAAGTCAAGGTATTGCTTCAGTCGGCCGGCGTGGCGCTGGCGGCGTTCGGCGTCGGCTGGCTGATCGATTGGGGCCGCAGGCGACTGACCGGGTTCATGCCCACCGCCGCGTGGTCGCTGGCCGTTGTGGCGGCCGTCGTCATGATCGCCGTGCGCCACAACGCCCTGGGCCCGGTCGATCGGTCGACGCTCGATCTGCCCAAGCTGCAATCCGATTCACGGCCCAACATTCTGCTCGTCACGCTGGACACGACGCGCGCCGATTACATCGGGCTATACGGTCATCCGATCGTCAAGACGCCGACGCTCGATGCCCTGGCGAAAGACTGCGTCGTATTCGACAACGCGTTCGCCCAGGCCCCGACGACGACGCCGTCTCACTGTTCGATCATGACCTCGACCTACGTCTGCACCAACAGGGCCGTCAACGGCAGCGCGATGCGCAACGACCTGCCGACGATTGCCGAGGTGCTCTCGACCAACGGATACCAGACGGCGGCCGTCATCGCCAGCGCCATGACGCGATCGGCCAATTCCGGGCTCAACCGCGGTTTTGGATATTATGACGATTCGCTTTCGCCCTATTTTCCATTCCTTCGGAACGACGATCTGCAATATGTCTCGGCGTGCTACCTGTTCACGTGGTTTTTCGGGGCCAATGAGCTTCGGGGCGACGTCATCACCCGTCGAGGCATTGAATGGCTGGAGGAAGAGGCGCCGAACGCCGAACCGTGGTTCTGCTGGCTGCACTATATCGATCCGCACGGCCCATTTGATGCACCGGAGCCCTACAAGCTGATGTACGCCGGTCAGATCGATCCGGATCATCCCGAGGCGGCGCGACGCGCTCGATACGGCGGCGAAATCACCTATGTCGATGCGATGCTCGGCGAAGTCATCGACTTCCTCAAAGAACAGGGGGTCTACGACGACATGTTGATCGTCGTCACGGCCGACCACGGCCAGGCCCTGGGCGAGGAACATGGCGGCAAAGTGGCCTTCGGACATTCGCCGCATCTGTATGATTCGACGCAACGCGTGCCGCTACTGGTGAAGCTGCCCGGTCGGGCGCGGGCCGGCTTGCGCGTCAAACACATGGTACAACTCATCGACCTCGCACCGACGATCCTGGCGTCTCTGGGAAGCGAGTCGCCGAAGTCGTTTCAGGGCAAGCCCTTCCTCGATCTACTCGAAGGCGCGAAGCGCAGCGACGAGAACCAGGCCAGCTACGCCGAATGCGTCGACCTCCCCCTGGTCGGCGAGAGTCTTTCGGCGCAGGGACGCCGGTTTCTCATGACGGTGCGAACGCCCTTTGCCCGTTACGTATGCGACAACGATCGTCAGCGCGAGGAACTCTACGATCTCGTCGGCGATTCCCGCGAACGCCTCAACATCGCCGAGGGCAAGTTGGACCTGGCCCTGACGTTTTACGGGATGCTGCAACAAACCCTCGTCGATTGGAGCGACGCCGGCGACACGAAAGGCCGCGCCGTCGTGAATCCCTCGGTCAAGAGTCAATTGAAGTCCCTGGGCTACCTCGGTTCAGGCGAAGAGGAATAAGAAACCGTTACAGGACGCAAGGGTACTGTTCGGCCGCCGCCGACCGTTGGCACGTCTCGGGGATTTCCGGAACGCTCGGGCCGACCCGGGCGACGCGGCTTCAGTGAAAACTGGCGTCCTGCTTGCTTCGCAGGATAGAATGACACGCCCGGTCACCTCGTCCTCCAGGTCGTTGGGGAATCGAGTCGTCGTCGAGGGCCGTTTCGACAACCGCCAGGGAAAACGACGCGCATGGACTTTTCTCTCTCGCCCGATCAACAGGACTGGCAGAACGCGGCGATCGAATTCGCCAGGACGTCGCTCCAGGACGACATGATCGCCCGCGACCACGCCGGCGCGTTCAGCCGCGACTTCTGGCAAAAGTGCGCCGAGTTTGGCGTCCAGGGCCTTCCGGTGCCGGAGGAATACGGCGGCGTCGGGGCTGATGCGGTCACGGCCGTCGCGGTCATGGAAGGGCTCGGGTACGCCTGCAAGGACGCGGGACTGCTCTTCTCGATCAACGCCCACCTGTGGACCAACACCGTGCCGCTGCTGCTCTACGGCACCGAGGTTCAGAAGAAAAAATACTTGCCCGGCTTGTGCAACGGCATGCTCATCGGCGCCAACGGCGCCAGCGAGCCGGAGGCGGGGTCCGACGTGTTCTCGATGCGCACCCGGGCGGTCAAGAAGGGCGACCGATACGTCCTCAACGGGACGAAGATGTTCGTCACCAACGCCCAGGTCTGCGACACGCTCGCCGCTTACGCGACGCTCGACGAAAAGATGGGCATCCTGGGCATCTGCGGATTCATTGTCGAGCGATCTTTCCCCGGCGTGACGATCAGCCGCAAGCTGGACAAGATGGGCCTGCGGACGAGCCCGATGGCCGAGGTGATCTTCGAGGATTGCGAAGTGCCGGCGGAGAACCTCCTCGGGCGGGAGGGCCGCGGCGCCGAGGTGTTCAACTGTTCGATGGAGTGGGAACGGAGCTGCATCCTGTCGAGTTGCCTCGGCACCATGCGGCGCCAGTTGGAAAAGTGCACGGAATACGCCCGGATGCGCAAGCAGTTCGGCCGGCCCATCGGCAAGAACCAGTCCGTCGCCAACAAGCTGGTGGACATGAAGGTTCGCCTGGAAACGGCGCGGCCGCTGGTTTACAAGATCGCCTGGCTGAAGGATCAGGGTAAAAGTGCCGTGGCGGAGGCCGCCATGGCCAAGCTGTATCTCTCTGACTGCTTCATCAAATCATCGCTCGACGCCATCCAGATTTTCGGCGGTTACGGATACATGACCGAGTGCGAGCTGGAGCGCGATCTCCGCGACGCCGTCGGCAGCGGACTCTATTCCGGCACGTCGGAGATTCAACGGAACATCATCGCCAGTATGATGGGGCTTTAGGCGGCGGGCATGATGAAGCCAAGAAATAGAATTTTCCGAATCTCTGCGCCTTCGCGAGCCGACGCCGCATGAGCCGATCTCCCTTGCACGATTCCGAAAGCGCCGCCGGCGCCCGTCCGGCCGGATCATCGGCAGTTGCCTCAACTGCGCCGCCGGCTTCCGTCGCGCCGACGCCCTCGAAGCCCATGAGCGTCGCCGAGCGAAACGACACGCGGGATCTGATGAAGTACGCGCTGATCCTGGCACAGCTCGCCGGGGCCCTGGTTGTCGTCTACGCGTTTCGAATCGAGGACACCGGCTCCGGCGGCCGGCCGTTTCTCCTGCTGATGGCCGGCACCTTCGCCGCCTTTGCCGTCCACTATTGGCTGCCGCACGCCTGGAAGAAGCCCGCTTTTGTCATTATTTCGCTCATCGGTTCCTATGCCCTGCTCGATCGCTTTTCGGCCACGGCCCTCATCGCGTGCGGCCTGGGTTTTTACGCCATCCTTCATTTGCCGATCGCCTACTGGCTTCGAGCCGGCATCGTCGCCGTGATCGGCATCGCCTGCCTTTATCTGCGCGGCGATGTCCTGCCCTGGCCCGAATGGAACGAAACGGCGGCGGCATTCTGGCCGGTCTTCGGCGGCCTCTTCATGTTCCGCATGATGATCTACGTCTACGACCTGCGGCAGCCCAAACAGGCCGGCGGCTTCATGGACTACCTGACGTATTTTTTCATCCTGCCGAATTATTACTTCCTGCTCTTTCCCGTCGTCGACTACCAGACGATGCGCAGCACGTATTACAGCGCCGAGTTTCACAAACAGGCGCAGGAAGGCGTCCGCTGGATCATCCGCGGCCTGTCGCAGCTCATGGCCTATCGCCTGATCTATTACTGGCGGCCCAACCTGGCGCCGGACGACGTGGAGAGCTTCGGCGAACTGGTCCTGGCCATGGTCATGACCTACCTGCTCTACCTCCGGCTATCCGGCCAGTACCACCTGATCATCGGGACAATGCACCTGTTCGGATTCAACCTGCCCGAGACGCATCGGCGGTTCCTGCTTGCATCGAGCTTCACGGACTTCTGGCGGCGAATCAATATCTACTGGAAGGACTTCATGGTGAAGATGTTCTATTTCCCCGCCTTCTTCCGTCTACGGAAGTACGGGGAAATGAAAGCGACGGCCCTGGCCACGCTGCTGGTCTTTACCCTGACCTGGGTCCTGCACTCCTATCAGTTCTACTGGTTGATGGGACAGTGGCTGCTGTCCTGGCACGATGCGCTGTTCTGGGGCATCCTCGGCGCGCTCGTTCTGGTCAACGTCCTGATCGAAACCCGCGCCAGACCGAAGTCGGGCGCCGCCGCGGCGCGGAAGCCGCGCCCCGTCGTGCATGGTTTGAAGGTCGCCGCTACCTTCGCGACGATCGTGACCCTCTGGTCGCTGTGGTATTCGCCGTCGGTCACGCAGTGGATCGATACCCTGACCTGGTGGAAAGCGGGATGATCAACCTGACTTTTGGATACCATCTGCGAAGAACGATTCCGCTGCTGGCGGCGCTGATCGTATTGTCGATGCTGCGCGTGCGCCAGGGCAATGCCCCGGCAGAGAATTCGTTCGAGCAGGCCCTCGCCATGATGGGTCGATTCGGGCGCTCCGACAAGGAGCAGGAAGACGAAATCGCCGGGTACTACGAAGGGCTTTTGGACGAGGCCCGCGACCGCGGAACGGCCGGCCGCGGCCTGCTCGGCAATCTGGCCCAGGGCGCGGGGGCGCCCCCCGGTTGGGAACTGGCGGATCACCCGGAAATCTTGTCCCGCGACGATTCATTCCTTCGCTACACCCTGTCGCCGGGCGCCGAGACGGTGGTCAAGGAAACTCCGCTGACAATCAACCGCTGGGGCATGCGCGACCGCGACTACCAACAGGCCAAACCGCCGGGGACTCACCGCATCGCCATTGTCGGCTCGTCGATCATCGCGGGACTCGGCGTGCCGGGAGAGGCGACGTTCGAAGCGCTGTGGGAGGCCCGATTGAACGCCGACCCGCCGTGCGACGGCGCCCCGCGCTATGAAATCATGAATTTTGCCGTTCCGGGGTACAAGATCACGCAGTACGTGGACGTCGCCTGCCGGCGGATTCCGCCGTTTGAGCCGGACGTCGTCGTCATCGGATTGAGCCCGATCGTCGCGTCCCAGGATTATTCCGATCACCTTGCGAATCTTGTGCGGGCCGGCGCCGATCTGCGATACGACTGCCTTCGACAATTGGCGATCGCCGCCGACCTCAAGCGGTCCGACAGCATGAATCGGTTGATCGTCAAGATGACGCATCGTCGCAACGAGGTCATTCGCGCGTGCATCGCGGAGATCCTGTCGTGCACCGCTTCCTACGGCGCGACCCTGGTGCTCATGCCGATCCCCGTGACGTTTCACCAGGGATCGCTGAACGATGAGGTGGCCCGGCTTGTCGAGGAGCTCGCGCCGCTGGAGCTTCCGGTGCTCAATCTGCTCGATGCTTTTCATGACAGTGAACACGCGAAGATCCGCCTTCGCCCCTTTGATAACCATCCCAACGAGGTCGGCCATCGCCTGCTCTACGAAGCGATCGCCCGCCGCATCGACGATCATCCCGAATGGAAAGCGATACTTCTGGGATGCCCCGACGGGGACCGCTCTCCTTCGACCGCCCGATCGGATTGAGCCGCGACCGGGTACTGGAGTATCATGGCCGTCATCCAACGAAGAAGAACGGGGATATGAAGTGAACGAAATCAAGGATTACCTGCGGAACTATATTGTCGCCACTTTCCTTCCCGGCGAATCGCCGGAGAACCTGACGGACGACACGCCGCTGCGCACCAGCGGGATTCTCGATTCCATCAAGACGCTCCAGCTCATCAGCCACCTGGAGGAAAAATACGGAATCCAGTTCGAGGCCCACGAGGCCGGAAACGTGGCCACCTTCGACACCATCGACGGCATCGCCGGGCTCGTCGAGCAGAAGCGATGACGCCGGCATCGCCGTTCGCTCGCCGATCAATGCGCGACCGTCGATGCCGAACCGACGGCGGGCGAGGGTTTGACACGTTGGGGAATCGATCATGTCGGCCTTTACGACGCTGGCGGACTATCTGGAACACAGCGCCGAACGCGCCCCTGATCGGCCCGCGCTGGTCGATCCGTCGGGCCGTACACTGACCTACCGGGAACTCGACGAGGCCGCCAACCGTGTGGCACACTGGCTGGCCGCCTGCGGCGTCGGCAAAGGCGATCGCGTCGGGCTTTGCCTGCCGAAAAGCGCAGAGTCGGTCGCCGGGATATACGGCGCGCTGAAGCTCGGCGCGGTCTACGTTCCCGTCGATTACACCGCGCCCGCCGAGCGCAATCGCTTCATTTTTTCCGACTGCCAGGTCAAGGCCGCGATCATTGACGCCCGATGCGCCGCCGTGTTCGACGCGCCCGGCGAGGGTGGTCATCAGCCCGACGCGGTGCTGGTCTGCGGCGAGCCGGTGCCCGAAACGTTAGCGAAGCCGCGGTGGCATGGCGCGGGCGAATTGAAAGAGCAGCCCGCTTCTCGCCCGAAAGCAGACCGGCCGCACTCCGACGATCTGGCGTACATCCTCTACACGTCGGGCTCCACGGGCCTGCCCAAGGGCGTCATGCTCAGCCAGGAAAACGCCACGAGTTACGTCGACTGGTGCAGCGAAGTCTTCGCGCCGACGCCGGACGACCGCTTCACGAGCCACGCCCCGTTTCATTTCGATCTGTCGATTCTGGACCTGTACGTGCCCGCCAAACATGGAGCGGCGCTCTATCTGATCTCCGAGGAGTTGGGCAAGACGGCCGCGTCCCTTGGCCCGTTCATCGACGAGCACCGCATCACCTGCTGGTATTCCGTGCCGTCGATCCTCGCGCTGATGACCCAATACGGAAAGCTCGAGGAGACCGACGCTTCGTCGCTCCGCATCGTCAACTTCGCCGGCGAGGTCTTTCCGATCAAGTACCTCCGCCGCCTCAGGGACTTGTGGCCGCACGCGGATTTCTACAATCTCTACGGCCCGACCGAAACCAATGTCTGCACGTACTACAAGATTCCCGCCACGATTCCTCCCGATCGACAGGAGCCGTATCCCATTGGAAAAATTTGCTCGCACTGCGAGGCGCTGATCATCGGCGACGACGGAAAACCCGTCGCCGATGGGGGCGAGGGCCTGCTCTGCATCGCGGGCACGCCGGTCCTACAGGGATACTGGGGCGACGAGCAGCGCACGGACGGCGCGTTCATGACACACGGCGGGCGGCGCTACTACAACACCGGCGACGTCGTGCGACCCGATGAGAACGGCGACTTCGTCTTCCTCGGCCGCAAGGACCGCATGGTCAAGCGCCACGGCTATCGCATCGAATTGGGTGAGATCGAGGCCGCGATGTACAAGCACCCCGGCGTCGCCGAAGCGGCCGCGATCGCCCTGTTGGACGGCGCCGGCGTCGTGACCCTCCGCGCCGTGCTCTCGGCCAAGGACGGCGCCAAGCTCGGCGCCATCGCCATGAAACAGCACAGCGCGGCTCATTTGCCGTCGTACATGATTCCCGATACGTTCACCTTCCTCGACGCCTTGCCGCAGACCTCGACGGGAAAGATCGACTACCAGGCGCTGATCCGGCAGGCGGGGGGCGGGTGAATGAACGGATTCTCCGAAGTTTCCACACGATTTTGTGCGATGCTTGACATCTTGGCAATACCATATTAGGTTAGAGTTAGGTTTTGACAGTGTTCCAAAGCTCGCGTTTCGGCATCGTCGCCTGGGCTTACAATTGGCCAATCGAACGGGCATGAAAAAAATCACTCATGAGATCCGCGATCCGATTCACGCCTTCATCCGCATCGATTCGGATGAGCGAACTGCTCTAGATTCGCCCCCGCTTCAGCGCCTTCGGCACATTCATCAGCTTGCGATGTCCTACCTTGTGTATCCCGGAGCGACGCACAAACGTTTCGAACATTCTTTAGGAGTGATGGAATTGGCGAGCCGGGTGTTCGATGTAATCGCAAGGGAAGAAAACGTACGGCATGATTCCGTTCGGCAGATGCTGCCCCATTCTGAACAACTCTGGTATTGGCGTCGGGTCCTTCGCATGGCCGCGCTGTTCCACGATGTTGGACATTTGCCGTTTTCGCACGCGGCAGAGCATGAACTGCTGCCGACCGGCTGGGATCACGAACGATTGACGGTCGAGATCGTTCGTAGCCCCGAGATGATGTCAATTTGGAATATCCTGACGCCGCCCCTTCGTTGGGAGGATATCGTAAAGCTTGCTGTGGGGCCGAAGAAATGCGGTGCCTACGCGAAAATGGGTGCATTGGCGCCCCCAATCGCAGAGTTTGACGACTGGCAAGCCATATTGGCTGACGTTATCGTCGGCGATGCATTCGGTGTCGATCGTATGGACTACCTCTTGAGAGATTCGTACCATGCGGGCGTTTCTTATGGTCGATTCGATCATTACCGGCTCATCGACACGCTTCGGATACTACCGAAGGAGCAGGAGGAATCCCAGGAGCCGGCCCTGGGGGTTGAGGAAGGCGGCCTTCACTCTGCGGAAGCGTTGCTGCTGGCTCGCTATTTCATGTATACGCAAGTCTATTTCCATCCGGTTCGCAGAATCTACGATGTTCACTTAAAGGACTTTTTGTCCGATTGGCTTAAAGATGACGGCCGGAGCGGCAGATTGCCAACAGACATCGACGACCACTTGGCATTGACGGATAATGAAGTGATGTCGGCAATCCTGAACGCTGCCTCCGACTCGACGCGGCCAGGGCACGATGCGGCTCGCAGGATCATCCAACGCGACCATTTCCACCTGATTTACAAACGTAATCCAGTTGATGCTGGCGTGAATCCCAATGCCACCGACGCAGTCTTTGCTGCCGCTCGTGACAAGTTCGGTATTGAGAAGGTCCGGCGTGACGCACGTCCCGGCAAGAACGAGGGAATCGACTTCCCGGTGCTGACGAAGGACCAGCGAGTTGCGTCGTCCCTCACAATGTCAGAGGCCCTGCGGCATGTGCCGGTCGCCGCCTTCGATTACGTATACGTTGACGACTTGCTCGCGGAAGACGCAGAAAAGTGGCTCAAAGAGGAAAGGAATCAAATCATTCAACTCAAGGAAAGCGAGGAGACCGATGGATCGACTTCAGCGTGATGTCATCCTAATTCGACTGATCGAAGCGCTGCGAAACAAAGGCAGCTGGTGTGGAGAAACGCACGTCCAAAAGGCCACTTTTTTCCTGCAAGCAATGGCCGGTGCGAATACTGATTTTGATTTCATCCTCTATAAACATGGACCGTTCTCTTTCGACCTGAGAGACGAACTGACGGCCATGCGCGCCGACGGCTTCGTTTCGCTAAGAGTGCAAGGTCCCCAATACGGGCCGTCAATAGTTCCCGAGCCTGGCGCTGAACAACTTCGTCGTCGGTTTCCGAGGACGCTGCGGGAGAACGAATCCCGAATAGCGTTTGTTTCATCGCGTTTGGGAAATATGTCAGTTTCAGAATTGGAGCGGGTCGCAACGGCATATTTCGTGTTGCAGGAAGACATGGAATCAGCGGTGAACGAGAGACAGCTTGCTAATCGTATTCATAGACTGAAACCCCATATTTCATTTGACGAAGCAGTGGATGCACTTGCTAGCGTCAAGAAGTGGAAACGCGAGGCCGCTTCTTTTTCTCAGTAGATTGGCAACTGATCGCACGATTTGTTTGCGCATGGTTCAAATAGACCTCATGGCGGCGCAACATCATGAATCGCTTTGAATAGGCAGGCTGCTGTCAGAGCCGCTCAGTCGTCGCGATGCACGGTCTCCGGACTGAAGGCCGGCTGACAGACGGCGACGTACTCGGCGCCGCCTTCGTCGGGAGTCGAGTAGCGCACCCGTTCGCCCGGGAGCGTGACGACGGCCTGTCCGGCGCTGACGCGCATCGACCCGTCGGCGTGCTCGACGCGGAGGGTGCCGCGCAGGACGAGCGTGTATTCGGTGAAGTCCGGCCGCTGGCCCTGCTCGGTCCACCCCTGAGGGCTTTTCATCAGGGCGATGCTCAGCCCCCCGTGCTTCGTATTGACGCGGCCGACGAATTCCTCGATCAGCTTCGGCTTGTCGCCGGCCGCGGTGATCTTCGCGGGCTTCTCGATCAATTGCGGCATAGTCGGCAAACTCCTTTTGCAAGCGGGAGATTGATTCGGCGGCGGTGAACGCACCAACAAGACCCGTCGCCGCCGCGAACGATGCGCGGGCATTGTATCCCGAAGGGCCCGGCGCCGCGATGGCCCGGCCGATCCGCCCTGATTCGCGCATGGCCGATCCCGGCGCGCCGGGACACGCGCCGCGCGTTATCATCCGGCGATTGTGATCGTCCCCCCGAAACGTCGTTGATGCGCAACCTCTCCGACATGTTGAGCCGATTCCCGCGGCCGGCGGCCCGTTGGAGCCGGCTGTTCGCGCTGGGCGTGATCGTCGGGGTCCTGGGCGGCGCGGCGGCGGGCGGCCTGGAATGGGGCCTCGAACTCGCTTCCGAGGGGCTGATCCTTCGCTTCGCCGAGAATCTTGATGAGCTTCGCGTGGGGGCGTTCAATCCGTGGTACCTGATCCTGCCGGCCCTCGGCGGCCTGACCTCGGGGTTGTTCGTGCAGGTGCTTTTTCGCCAGCCGTTCGGTCACGGAACCGACCTGTACGTCCGCGCGTTTCATCGCGACTTCGGTCAACTGCCTTTGCGCGGCCCGTTGGTCAAGGGCACGGCGGCAGTGGGGGTGATCGCGTCCGGCGGATCGGCGGGTCCGGAGGGTCCGATCGCAGCGCTGGGGGCCGCGCTGGGCTCGACGGTCGGCCGCCTGTTTCGCCTGTCGCCGCGCGAGCGACGCATGATGCTCGTCGCGGGATGCGGAGCGGGCGTCGGCGCGATCTTCCGCTGCCCGCTGGGCGGGGCGCTGTTCGCCACCAGCGTGCTGTATCGCGAGGAGGAGTTCGAGGCCGAGGCCATCGTTCCGGCGTTTGTCGCGTCGGTCATCGGTTATTCGACGATCATCGAGCTGTTCGGCGCCGAGTCGCTCATGATCGCCGGACAACTGACACGGGGGATTCGGTTTCAGTCGGCGATTGAATTGATTCCCTATGCGCTGCTGGGGCCGCTGTGCGCGCTGGCGAGCATATTCTTCAGCATCGCGCTGGAATCCGTGGAAAAAGCCCGGCGGGCGCTGACCATGCTGCCGCGCTGGGCCCTGCCGGCGATCGGCGGCCTGGCGACCGGAGCCGTCGCCTGCGTTCTCCCGCAGGTCATGGACGGACAATACAGGTTCATCCGGGCAGCGATGGAGGGGTTCTCCCATCTTCCCGTCAATCAATGGTGGTGGGTGGGCCTGCTCGGGGCGGTGGTGATCGCCAAGTGCCTGGCGACGGCGCTGACCGTCGGCAGCGGGGCCAGCGGCGGCGTTCTGGGTCCGAGCGTCTTCATCGGCGGCGCCGTCGGCGCGTTTCTCGGCGCCCTGCTGGACGTCGCTGCGCCCGAGTTGCTTGCGACGAATCCCAATCTTCGCGAAGCCCTGATTCCCGTCGGCATGGGCGGCGTCCTGGCGGCGGGGATGCGAACGCCGCTGGCGGCCATCGTGATGGTCTGCGAGATGACCGGCAGCTACGGGCTGATCGTCCCGTTGATGCTGGTCTGCATGAGTTCGTACGTGATCGGTCGTTTCCGCGGACTGAATCCCGAGCAGGTGCGCAGCGCATCGGAATCGCCCGCACACGCCGGCGACGCCATCGTCCACCTGCTGGAGTCGTGGCACGTTCGCGACCTGATGGACCCCCGCTGGGAGGAAACGGTCGGACCCGAAGCGACGCTGCCCGAGCTGGTCGCCAGGATTCGTCCCGGCACGCGGCCGGTCTTTGCCGTCGCCCGCGGCGATGCGATTCTCGGCGTCGTATCGGTCGCGGACATCCGGCGGATCATGCAGGAGCCGGGCATGGCCGAGGTGATCATCGCCATGGACATGATGACCGAGGACCTGGTGACCGTGGGGCCGGACGAGGACGTCTACGACGCGCTGGAGTCGTTTCGGCGGACGCGTCACGATGTCCTTCCGGTCGTCTCGGCCGGCGGCGACGCGCGGTGGCTCGGCATGTTGACGCGGGCGCGGATCTTTGAAACGCTTCAGCGGTCGATCGCCGAGACCCAGCAGGCGATGTTGATCGAGCACGCCGGGCTGTCGGCGATCGAGCGCGAGTCGCAGTTGCAACAGCTCGTCATGGGCGTCTCGCCGATGCGCAAGGACATGATCCAGCGTCTGCTGGTTCCCATGGACGCGGTGGGCCAGTCGCTTCGCGAGGCGGACTTCCGCCGGCGTTACGGCGCACAGGTGATCGGCATCGAACAGTCCGACGGATCGCTCCAGTGCCCCCCGAATCTGGAAGCTCCGCTCCAGACCGGTCAACGGTTGCTGGCGATCGTCGGGGAGGGCCTGGACGGCGTCGGTGCGGAGGATGACGGCCCCTTCGAATAATCGGGCGGAATCACGCGGCCGGCGACTCGCCGAGCGACAGATCGGGAATCTCGTGGGACGAGGAGCGATTCTCGGCGGGCGATTCGGGCACAGGCGCCGGCGCCGGCCCGGGGGTGTCGGGCGATTCGCAGTGATACTCCGGAACGATCTCGGCGAGTCGCCGGCGGAGTTCTTCGCCCGACAGCTCGTCCGCCGATTTCGTCAGCTCGTCCATGAGCCGGCAGATGCGCTGCCAGTCTTCCTGGCGATTTCGCCAGACGTAGATTTTCTCGTGAGACGTCGGGCCGATGTCTTCGCCCTTGATGCTCAGCTCCTCGTAGAGTTTTTCGCCGGGACGCGTGCCGATGAAGGAAATTTCAATGTCCTCGCCGGGGCGCAGGCCGGAGAGCGTGATCATCTCCCGCGCCAGATCGACGATCTTGACCGGCTCGCCCATGTCGAGAACGAAGATGTCTCCGTCCTGCCCCATGACCCCCGCCTGCATCACGAGCTGCGTCGCTTCGGGGATGGTCATGAAGTAGCGGGTCATCGCCGGATCGGTGACGGTGACGGGGCCGCCGGAGGCGATCTGCCGCTGAAAGATGGGCACGACGCTTCCCGACGAACCAAGGACGTTGCCGAAGCGCACAGTCATGAACTGAGTCCGGGCGTCCCGGCGCAACTGTTGAATGTACATCTCGGCGACGCGCTTCGTGCAACCCATCACGCTGGTCGGGTTGACCGCCTTGTCGGTCGAGATCATCACGAAGCGGGCCACATCGTGCCGACGGGCGGCATCGGCCATGGTCCGCGTGCCGTGAATGTTGTTCTTGATGGACTCGCCGACGTTGGTTTCCATCATGGGCACGTGCTTGTGGGCGGCCGCGTGAAAAATGACCGCGGGTTTTTCGAGGGCCAGGATCGTGTCGATGCGCCGCGCGTCGCAGATGTCGGCGACGTAACAGGCGCGGGGCACGTCGGGATGGCGAGCCGCCAGTTCTCGATCGATCTCGAACAGGTTGTTTTCCGCCCGCTCGATGAGAATGAGCCGCTCAGGGCGAAATCGCGTCACCTGCCGGCAGAGTTCCGAGCCGATCGAACCGCCCGCCCCGGTGACCAGGACGCGCTGCCGGGTGAGCTGGGCGCGAAGACCGGCCTCGTCGAGCTCCACCTGCTCCCGGCCCAGCAGGTCCTTGATGTCAACGTCGCGAATCTGGGAGATGGTGACGCGGCCCTCGATCAACGCCTCCATCGCCGGAATCGTCTTGAAGCGAACGTTGAGCCCCTGCACCCGCTCGACGATGGCGCGCAACAGGCGTTGCGGCGCGCCGGGCATCGCGATGAAGATCTCTTCGACGTCGTAACGCTGACAGACTGCGCGGCAATCGTGAAGCGACCCGAGAATGGGCACGTCGTGAATGCGGGACCCGTGCTTGCTCGCGTCATCGTCGAGAAAGCCGACGACGCGATAACGCTCGACCGACATGCGCAGGATTTCGCGAAGCAGGGCCTCGCCGTTATCCCCCGCGCCGATGATGACGCAGTTTCGCTGGCCGCTGGTATCGACGGGCCGCAACTCTTCGTGATAGAGACGAACCAGAATGCGGGCGCCGGCGACGAAGGCGATGGTCATGCCCATGTCGAGAAGAAAGGTGGACTGCGGGAAGATGGGGCCCAGCCGGCCCGTCACCGGGTCGGGGATGCCGGATTCCAGGAAATTTCGCCCCCACCAGCGAACACTCGACCACTCGACGGCGTAGTAAACGACGACGAATGTGAATGTGCTGATGTAAGTCGCCTTGACGACGGCGAAGAGGTCGCGCATTCCGACGTAACGCCAGGAACCGCGATAGAGATTCATCCAGGCAAAGACGATGACCTTGATGGCGATGATGATGGGGAGCAACCTGAGGAAAAAGGGCTCGACCCATTCGTCGAATCGACGGAAGTTGAAATGAAGTCCGAACGCGCAGAAGTAGGCGCCGATGAACAGCAGAATGTGCACCGCGGGCGAAAGGATCGTCCGATGGCGCGCCACAAAACCGAAGGGCAATGGCCGCGCCGGCGACGCTGAATCCGTGGTCGAGTCTCTAGGCATTTCTAATCGCGGCCGGAAAGCCGGTCGTGCCGGGCAGGGCCGATGACGACCGCAGACGATCCGCCTCGCCAAATTGCCTCGGCGCACCCACGTCAGCCCTGGACAGGAGCGTTTTCCGCGCCCATTCGCGGCTGCTCACTGGATCCATCAGCGGCACAGGCCGAGTGCTTCTAATCCCTCTTGGCCGCCGGCGCGTCCGAATTCCCGATCAATCGGCTGAATTCCTCGACCTGCGGCACCGTTCTTGCATCGGACATGGTTCGGACCGCCTTCTCAACGGACGACCGCGCCACCGATAGGTCCCCGTCGAGCCAGGCCAGATAGCCCAGGAAAAGATTCGCGCCGCCGTCGTCCGGCGCGCGCGTCACGACGAGCCGCGCCGCCCCCAGCGTCCGCTCGAATGCGCGGCGGTCTCCATAGAAGCTGTCAATGTCCAGTTTCATGTCTTCGAGGGTCTCGAATTTCTGAAAGGCGAGCCGGAGATTGATTCCCGCCTGATTCATGTTCCTTTGCTCAAACGCGACCAGCATCGTGGCGAGATACGCCCGGGGCGACTGGCGGTTGACCTTCTTGTCCAATTCGAAGTAGTTTCCTGCTCGCCGAAAATCCCCAGTCCGGAAGCACGCCACGCCGATCTCAAAATAATCGTCCGCCTTCTGGCTCAGGCGATCGGTCAGGAGCATATTGTAAGGATTCTGCACGAGCGCCGGGGTAAACGGATCGTCAGGGGGCGGGTCCCGCATCTCCAGTAGCGGCGAAATCGTCGGGGCCTCTTCCATTTCCTCGACGGCATCCGCAGACACGTAGAAACCCTCCTGATCGCGGGCCATCGGTGAGCGGCGCGCGAGCAGGTTCTTCTGGCTGAGCAGCAGTTCGACGGCGCTGACCGGATCGGCCGGGGCTTTTCGACGATGGCGGCCGGGCTGCGTGAGTTGCAATAGGTTTTGGATTTGATCCGTTCGGGTTCTCATCCCACCCAATCGAGACTGGTCAAAGGTGTCCAGTCGGCCGCGGCGGCGGTCCGTCGTCGCTCGAAACCCGGGGGCGCGATTCATCGCTCGCGCCCGCTGCGAACTCTTTCCTGCCCGCGATTGCGGCCGTTGGGCCACGGCGGGGTCGGCGAGGACGGCGGCCAATGCCCATGCGGCCAGGATGGATATTCGCGGGATTTGCATGAATGAACCCCAACTCTCGTCAGCAGAGCACGTTATGATATCGGTCCGGCAGAGGCGGTTCAACCGGTATTCGTCGCCGCCGCCGCCGCGGTCACATAGGAATCCTACGTCGGGCACTGCCATGGAGCACGACGCAAAATGCCCCGTTTCTCCTTTTTTTCCATCTCGCTGGCCGCCAAGTGTCGCTTGCTTTTCGGAATCGCCGTGCTCCTGATCGTATCGTCCACGCTATTCGTGCCCTGGTTGCGAATGCGGGACCTGGTCCACGAAACGAATCTGCAAACCGCGCGCCTCACGGGGAAACTGGCGCTGGCACGTTCCAATCTCTCATCGGGCAATTGGGACGTTGCTCGAAAGGCACTCGAGCAGTGGTGGCCGGCGGGCGCCGAGCGATACGGGTTTCTCTGTCCGGTACCGCGATTGATCGCCTTATCGGACCCTTCGGCGCCCAAGGCGCCGGCCTGGGTCGACGAGTATGTCGCCGGGGCGATTGAGGAGCTGGCGCGCGACCCGGGATTGAACGAGGCGACCCCGACCGTCATGAAATTCGCCGGGGAGATGATCTACCGTGTCGTGATTCCGGTGCGGTCGGCCGGCGGGAGACATCCGTTGGGCGCCTTGCTGGGGGTCATCTCGGTCGAATATCCCGTTGGCAAGGCGCGGCTCGAGCTGCTGGTCAACCTCGGCCTGAGTCTGATGGCCGGCGCGTTGGCGGGCGTGCTCGCCGTTCTCGTTTTCTACCTCATCACGCAAAAACTGATCCTGTCGCCGGTCCGCGAGCTGAAGCGCGTGGCGGAAAGCGTCTCGCAGGGCGATCACGAAGTTCGCAGCCAGATCGCCACGGGCGACGAGTACGAGGAATTGGCGCGGGCCTTCAACGCGATGCTCTCCCACCTTCAGGCGTCGGAAAACGAACTTCGCACCATCAACAAGAGTCTCGACACCCGGCTGGGCGAACTGGCGGAGCGCAACGTCGCGCTGTTCGAGGCCGACAAGGTCAAGAACCAGTTCCTGGCCAACGTCAGCCACGAGCTGCGGACGCCGCTGACGTCGATCATCGGGTTTGCCGAGCTGCTCCGCGAGGCGGCCAGCGCCGAGGGCGGCAGGATACTCCGCTACAGCGAGAACATCATGTCGTCGGGGCGGCTCCTGCTGGGGATCATCAACGACCTGCTCGACCTGGCGAAGATCGAGGCCGGCAAGCTCGAGCTGCACCTCGGCGAGGTCAACATGGTCAACATGTGCACCAACCTCCTCGATTTCATGCGGCCGCTCGCCGACAAGAAAAGTCTTCAACTCGTGGCGTCGCTGGACGAAACCGCGCCGTCCATCGTGTCCGATGCCGGACGCATTCAGCAGATTCTTTACAACCTGCTCTCTAACTCCGTGAAGTTCACGCCGGACGGCGGCCGCATCGAGCTGCGGATGCAGGGGATCGCCGACGGCGGCATCAGCGTGTCCGTTTCCGATACCGGCATCGGCATCGCGCCCCAGGAGTTGCCCAAGCTTTTTGAGAAGTTTCGTCAACTCGACGATTCGATGACCCGCGAGCACAGCGGGACCGGCCTGGGCCTGGCCATCAGCAGGGAACTCGTCACCATGCTCGGCGGCCGCATCACGGTCGAGAGCGAGGCCAACAAGGGATCGATGTTCACGGTCAAGCTGCCGGCGGCCACAGCCGGCCAGGTCGTCGCATCCTACGGTCAGATGCCCCTGAACGACTGATCCCCGGGGCCGGCGCCATCACCAGAACTGCCAGTCGCCGGCGCGAAGCACGTAGAGATAAAGCGACAGATTCGTGACGGCGTGCGCGATGATGAGCAGCCGGAAGCTTCGCCGCCAGATGAACAACGCGTTGAAGAACATCCAGCAGCCGATGCTGACGGCCCAGTTGTCCGGGTGCTGCACCGTGGACAACAGCGAAGAGCCCAGGAACGACAACCAGGTGAAGGTACCGAAGGGTACCTGGTGCGGCCGGTTCCAACTCACGAATAGGCGCAGGACGAAGCCGCGCCAGAACAATTCCTCGACGATCGGCACGACGGTGCAGGCCCGCGTGATTTTCATCGCCGCATAGAACCCAAACCACGCGCCGCCGCCGTGGTCGTCGTGGGGATCGACGACTTTTCTCTCGCCGGGATAGAAGAAGAGCCGATCGCCGAGGGCGTAATCGCCGAGTCGCACGTCGTTCAGCACGTATTGCCCGGCGACCCAGCCGAACGCCGCCAGCAGTCCCGCGAGGATCGCCGCGACGACATACGGCCGGCCCATCGCCGGCAGGCGCCGGTGAAACAACCACACGATGTAGAGCCCGGCGGCGGTGTGGACGGCCAAGGCGATCGGCAGGTACCCGGCCGGCACGAAATCGTTGGCCGCCAGCAAGACCAGGTACGCGAAGTACGGAATGACCAGCGGCGCGGACGGTTCGGCCCGAATCAGATCGCCCATCCATGGCGGCTCGTTCGATGGCGGCCTGTCTTCGGCGGATGTCATCGGCGTCTGATTCCTTTCGGGTCGAAACGGACCGCGATTGTGGAGAGTCCTGCCGCCGATCGCAACGAGGAGGCGACCTACGGACCGCCGCGGCGGAGATTTTTCATTTTTCCGCGGGGGAAATTTCGCCACGAAGATCTTCCCCGGAGAGGAGCGGCTTTTGAGCGTTTGGCGGCGGGTTGAAATTTTCAAGCACGGCGCGAATAGTTGAAAATTCCCGAAAATCCTTGAAATCGGTCGCCAGCGGCGCAGGCGTTTCGACAGGCTGGTCCGGTTTTTTGGAACGGATCGGTTCGAGACCCCCAAGGGCATGGTGGAGGTCATATCGTGGAACTGAAGAGTGATCGCGAGCTTGTCAACACGAAGCGGAAAATTCGCGACCTCGAAGAAGGCTATGAGGAAGCGCGGGCCGACACGGACGATGTACACCTGCGCGAACTTGAGATGGAGTCGCTCAAGCGCTTGATCAATCAGCTCAAGGAAGAAATCGCGCGGTATGAGGCGCATCAGCCCGAGCGGCGCGAGACGGCAAAGCGATGAGCCAGCGCTTGCAGCACACGATCAACTTCACCGATTCCGCGACGCCGACGCGCAAAGCCAAACCGGCGGGCGTGCTCGGCGCGGAGAAAAACAGTGCCGCGGCCGCGAGGCGATGAAATCGGAGAAGGTGCAGAAGGCCTTGAACGAAGGCCCGGTCGGGCACCTCAGCGTCTGGCAAACGCCCACTCACCATGGGCGGCAAGCTGGTCGCCACCTTCATCGTCTACCTCGTCGTCAGCACCCTCATTGCCTACCTCACGCGCGTCGCGCTTCCTCCCCTTCCCGGCGCGACGCCACTCCCCTTCGCAAATGTCATTCAGGTCGCCGCCACCGCCGGCATCCTCGCCTACTCGTTCTCCTTCATCCCGAGCGCGCTCTGGTTCGGTGCATACAAGCGCACCATCGTCGCCAATGTCATCGACGGTATCATCTACGGCGTGATCACCGGAGCCATCTTCGCCTGGCGCTGGCCACACTGACGCTGCAGCTCCGCCGTGCTACTGACCTTGGCTCTGCAAGGTCAGTGCGAGTGAGATGTGATGTTCCAGCACGGATGTCAGTGCCACGGCTCCCGATTAGCCCGTCGCTCGCCACTTGTCCGAAAAGAGTTCAACCGATCCGTGCAGCTCGTTTTCGATGTCCTTAGAAATCGCGAAGGCGTCATCGACGTTCCGAACAGTGACAAACTTCCGGGCAGGAGAGACGTACACAGCAGACGGCTTTCCCTGCTCGGCCATCTTTCTTACGTTTCGCAGGGTGCCCTTGCTCTTGCCGTCCCATGCGAAGAGGCCATAGTTCGCGTCGCGGAGCATCGCGTCGTCTTTCGCCGTGTAGAACTCGAGACCCCGATCATTTCCATGGTACTCGACAGCGTGCAGAGGCCATTCTCCGACGTTGTTCCTGCACTCGCCCGCCGTGCAATAGACCACCACGTCTCTGTACCCGTGGTCCGCGAGGTATGCCTGTGCCACACGATCAAACCCGTTGGCGTCACCTACGAGTACGCAAAGTCTCTTCTCAATGATGTTGTCGAGGCGGTGGGCCAACTCGGGGTTCATTCGGCCAAGTCGGCGGGAGCCTCCTATGAAGACGCTTGTCATGTATTGCTCCTCGTTCGGGTTGCCGCGAGGAAGTACACGCGAGAGGCCCCGGCGGCAATGATCGCGAGCGTCACCGCGTTTGCCGTGGAGCCTGAGCGGTACAGATCATCGACGAGGAGCACGCCCTTTCCGCTGACCTGCTTCTTATCCGCCTCGAACGCGCCATCGAGAACTTCGCGGCGATGCTCCAAGTCGGTGATGTTCTTCAGCGTCGGAGTCTCCTTCGTCTTCCGAATAGCATTTTCTGAGTAGGGCTTGTGCAAACTAGCGGCCAACTGCGACGCTATTGCATTCACAGGCTGGACCGTTCGCTGAGTCGAAGCGGGCATCGGAACGACTAGGTCGATGCGCGACAGTACAACGGGCTTGTCAGTGAAGAAGGCCGCCATTATCGCCGCTATCTGAGTTGCTGCCTGCAACTGGTTGTTATACTTCAACTTGTACAACAGTTCGCCGAGAGCGGATCGCGTCGTATCGAACTGTGCCCGGCCGTTCTGGTCGTCCCCGAGGAATACGCTGGATGTCACGTGGACATCCAGGGTCCATCCGAGTCGCCATGCACCTTCAACTTGTAGGGGATTCATCGCCATTCGCACCTCGGGCCATCTGATCGGACCACCGCCAAACGCATTGTAGGAGATGGAGGTGCCGGAGGAAGGGGCTTCCCCTTCCTCTGGGATCAGCGGACGATCGACGGTTCGGCGCGGTCGGTCGGCGCCGGTTGCCGATCGGTCTACGAAAAGCTCGGCTTCAAAATGACCAACGGCAACGGCAAGAACTGGGTCGTCCTCCGGAACGAGACCGCCACCATCGGCCTCTTGCAGGGCATGTTCGAGCGGAACATGCCGACGTTCAATCCCGGCTGGGACAGCAGCAAAGCCACCCTGCCGGACTTCGACGATGTCCGTGACCTGCAGAAAACCCTCAAGGCCCGCGGCCTCACCCCCACCCCCGCCGCCGATTGCCGTGCACCGCCTGCCGCTCCCGCCGCCGCCACGCGAAACTACCGGCGAGACGCCCGCACTACCCAAGGCGGCGAGGGCGGGATGCTCGGACTATTTATCGCTGTCAATCTCAAGGCACCGCCCGGGCTGATCGAGCGCGTCGACTTCACCGAGCGGGCCATGACGATGGACTCGATGACCTCCTCGCGGGACAAGTCGTCGGCGGCCATATGTGATTCAGACTGAGCCGTCCAGATGTTCTGTCTCCGCCAAACAAGGCGCTTGGTTCGCATGAGCAAGTCGGGCGTGTGATTAACCGGGACCGATCCTCGCCATCCCGCCCATCAACGGCCGCAGGGCGGCGGGGACGGTGACGCTTCCGTCGCCGTTCTGATACTGCTCCAGGATGGGGATCAGGATTCGCGGGCTGGCGATGACCGTGTTGTTGAGCGTGTGGCAATAGTGCGTTTTCTTGTCCGCGGCGCGGTAGCGCAGGTTCAGCCGGCGGGCCTGGAACGCGCCAAAGCGCGACGCGCTGTGCGTCTCGCCGTAGCCGCCGCGCGACGGCATCCACGTCTCGATGTCGTACATCTCGACCTTGCCCTGGCCCATGTCGCCGGTGCAGACGGCCATGACGCGGTACGGTAACTCGATCGCTTGCAGGACCGCCTCGGCGTTGGCAATGATCTCGTGGTGGTGACGCTCGCTCTCGTTTTCGTCGGCGCGGCAGATGACGACCTGCTCGACCTTGTCGAAGAAGTGGATGCGATAGATGCCGTGGGTATCCTTGCCGGCGGCGCCGGCCTCGCGGCGGAAACACGTCGAGACCGCGGCGAGCTTCAGCGGCAAGCGAGTCTCGTCGAGGGTCTCGTCGCCGTACATGGCCGTCAACGAGACCTCGGCCGTGCCCACCAGCGACATGCCGTCGCGCTCGCAGCGATAGGCCTGGTCCTCGCCGCCGGGGTAGTAGCCGGTGCCCTGCATCATCTCGTCGCGCACCAGGACGGGCACGGTCACCGGCTCGAAGCCGCGACCGACGATCGTATCCATCGCCAGCCGCAGGACCGCCTGGTGCAATTGGGCCCCGGCGCCGCGGAGCAGATAATTACGCGCGCCGGCGAGCTTGACGCCGCGCTCGATGTCGATGATGCCCAGGGTCGCGCCGAGCTCGACGTGGTCTCTCGGCTCAAAGTCGAACTTCCGCGGTTCGCCGACGCGGCGAACCTCGACGTTACCGCTTGCGTCGTGGCCGATGGGAGTTTTGGCTGAGGGCACCTGTGGGACGGCCAGCATTAGCGCGCGAAATTCGTCGGCGGTGGCGCGTGATTCGTCGTCGAGGGCTTGAATCTTTTGCTTGATCTCGGCGGATTCGGAGGCAATCCGATCACCCTCGGCGGCAAGGGCGTCGGCCGACTCCCCGCGGGCCAGGGCGTCCTGATACCACTTGCTCTTCGGATTCTTGTAGAGCCCGACCTGGGCGGACAGTTCGTTGTTCTGGTTGCGCAGGGCGTCGGCGTCCTGTTGCAGGGTGCGACGCCGCTGGTCGACGGCCAGCAGACGGTCCAGTTCGCATTTGATGCCCTTGTCGCGGCAGGTCTTGCGCACGGCCTCGACGTTCTCCCGGATGTACTTGATGTCCAGCATAAACCGTTTCCGTCGGCCGATTTTGCCCCGTGGCCGCGTCGCCGCGCTTCGATTGCCGGGCATGATACGCAATTCGCGCCGGCGGCACAGCAACCGCGGGTCGATGGACGAATATACTTAATGATGCCACAGACCCTACTTGCCATTCGTCGCTCTCGGCCTCGCGGGAGGAGAAGGATGCCGACCGTAGGATTTCGCGCGAGGGCACGGTTGCCTCTTCGTCGTCGATTCTCCAAGTGGCTGGCGACGTTTGCGTTCGCACCGGCGGGACGCCGATGCTCCCCGACTCGCAGAAACGGCTGGGGTGTCACGATGGTGCTGGTCGCGTTGGCGGTCGGGGCTTCGGGATTGACCTGTCTCGGCGGCACGGGCGGCAGCGGATATCCCAAGACGGCCGCCTGGGTGCGGCGGACGATCAACACCGGTGCTCACGCAGGGCCCTCGGTGGTGGCGGTGGCGGATTTCGACGGCGACAGCATGCTTGACGTCGCCGTGGGTTATCCCGGCGCGGCGCCGGTCGTCGCGGCGGTCTTCATCTTCTTCCAGGACACGACAGAGAGCTTCACCGCCGTCGAGTTAGCATCATCCGCTGATCTGGAAGGCGTGGCGGCACTGGCGATCGCCGACCTCAACAACGACGGCTCGCTCGACATCGTCGCGGCGTGCAACGGCCGACTCGTATTCCTGAACAGCCCGGCGGCGCCGCGCACCGAGGCGTGGACGCAGAGCACGATCGCCGAATCGAGCGGGACGGGTCTCGGCCAATGGACCGACGTGGCCATCGGCGCGATCGACGCGGCCAACGGGCCGGACATCGTCGCGTGCAACTCCGAAGCGCCGGGCCGGGTGAGCTGGTTCGCAAGTCCTTCGGCGAGCATCGCGAACGGCGCCGGCTGGACGCGGACCGACGTGGACATGGCGATGCGGAGCGGGGCGTCGTCCGTGGCCCTGGCGGACTTCAACGCCGACGGACGGCAGGACGTCGTCTCCACCGCTACTGGAGAATCCGCGGATCGGATCGCCTGGTACGCCAACCCTACGGATCCCGTCAACGACGCCTGGACGAAGCATGCGATCGGCAATCTCACGTCGGCGACGCGAATGGTCGTGGCCGACATCAACGCCGACGGGCGATCGGACGTCGTCGGCCTGAACGGGCCGGGGCGGCAGATCGGCTGGTATCAGCGGCCGACCGACGCGACGACGGCATGGACCGGGTATTTGTTGACCATGTACACGACGGCGACGCCGGTCGACGTGAAGGCGGCGGACGTGGATGGCGATGGGCAGATCGACATCGTGGTGGCCACGAACAGCGGCGGGACGCTACGATGGTTCGTGCCGTTCCCCGGCATGACGCAGACGGCGCAGTGGCTGGAGAACAACCTGATCGACGTGGCGGAGACGATCGGCCGGATCGCGCTGGGCGACATCGACGGCGACGGCAGGCCCGACGTGATCGCCCCGCTGCTGGGGGCAACGACCGCCGCCGACAGCGTGGTGTGGCTGGAGAACCCGGAGTGAGCGCGTCCCAATCCTCCGCAGAACGGCCTTGATCGACCATTCCAGTTCACAATCGCGCCCTTTCAAATTCAGTTGGGCAAAAGCCAAGTGAGATGACTGGGAGGCAAATGAAAAGGCCCCTTGCGGGGCCGTTTCACGCCAGCCCTTACGGGCTGTCCACCTGCGAACAATCGCATTACCATAAATATGGTCCTGGGAATCGCTTAAGTCAAGGCAAATTTCACAAGAATTTGGTCGGCCCGAGGTTATGACTGATTCTAGGTTGCCGGGAACACGCCACCCGTCACGTTATCGGCTCTACGTCGATGAATCGGGCGACCATGCGTATCGAATGCTCGATCATGTAGCCCATCGGTACCTGGCGCTGCTTGGGGTGTGGTTCAAGCAGCCGGACGATTACACAGTCTTTCACGATGCGCTTGAATCCTTCAAGCGGGGGATCTTCGGACCGCGCCCCGATAGGCCCGTGATATTGCACCGAACCGACATCATCAATCGACGAGGCGCGTTCGGTTTGCTTGCCGACGCGAAGGTGCAGGAACGGTTCAACAACGGCCTGCTGAAACAGGTCGCCGATGCGCAATTCAAGCTGATTTGTGTCGTCATCGACAAGAAATCGCACGCGGACCGCTCAAGCCCGTTCCACCCATACCACTATTGCTTGGCCGCGATGCTGGAGCGATACACTGGTTGGTTGAATCTCTACAACGCAGTTGGTGACGTGATGGCCGAAGCACGCGGCAAGGAGGAGGACCTTCAGCTCAAGCAAGCGTATCAACGCGTTTATGAGGCGGGGACGCAGTTTCACAGCCACGAAGCGATCCAGCGGGCGTTGACGACGAAAGATATCAAGCTGGAACGCAAGCACGCGAACATCGCCGGACTTCAACTCTCGGATGTTCTCGCACATCCCGTGAAGACGCATTGCCTGGTTCATCGCGGATTCATCCCTGATCCTGGGGATAACTTTGGGAAAATAGTAGTCGATGCGGTTACGGACAAGTTCAACCGACAGGTGTACCGGAATCAGATCGACGGCTATGGCCGGGTCTTCTTGTAGCTTCCCGGAAGTACTCCGTCATTTGGATGCAATGGATTACTCATGCGCCGACGGCGGCACCGACGTGATCGCCCCGCTGCTGGGGGTGACGACCGCCGCCGACAGCGTGGTGTGGCTGGAGAACCCGGAGCCGTAGGGGCGAGGCGATGAGAGCAGCGATGAGCAGATCACCGCCCAGGAACGAAGCGTCGGCCAAGCCAATGCTTGGATTACGTGATCTTCAATTCCAGCGGGGACTCGGGAGAGAGATTCTTGACGCTGATCTGGCCGGCGAGGCGGCGGACGAAGTCGATCACCGCCGATCGCGTCGCGTCGTCGGTCTTCTCGAAGACGTCGGCGGGCGTTCCGGCGTCACCGGCGATGCGGATGGTGACGTTGATGGGGATTTCGCCGAGGAACGGCACGCCGACGCGCTCGGCGGCCCGTTTCGCGCCGCCGCGGCCGAACAGGTCGTATTCCTTTCCGGTGTCGGGGGCGCGGAAATAGCTCATGTTCTCGACGATGCCGAGGATGTCCACGTTGAGCTGCTGGTACATGCGCAGGGCCTTGATCGCGTCGAGCAACGCGACTTCCTGCGGCGTGCAGACGATAACCGCCCCGGTCATGGGCAGGAGCTGCGAGAGTGTCAGCGGAACGTCACCTGTTCCCGGTGGCAGGTCGATGATCAGATAATCGAGTTCGCCCCATTCGACCTGTTCGAGGAACTGGCGGATCACGCCGTGGATCATCGGGCCGCGCCAGATGACCGCCTTTTCCGGCTCGACGAGGAACCCCATCGACATGACCTTGAGGCCGGCGATCTCGAGGGGCAGGATTCTGTCCTCGCGGATGCGCGGCTTGTCTGATTCGGCCCCCATCATCTTGGGCACCGACGGGCCGTAGACGTCCGCGTCCAGCAGGCCGACCTTCGCGCCTTCGCGCGCCAGGCCCACGGCGGTCAGCACGGCGACGGTGCTCTTGCCGACGCCGCCCTTGCCGGCGCCGATGGCGATGGCGTTTTTGACGCCGGGAAGCTGCGACGTGGGACGCGGTGTGCCGCGAACCTGCGCGCTCCAGTCGATTTCGACCCTGGCGACGCCGATTTTTTCCAGCTCGCGCTCGATATCCTTGCGAATCTGGTCTTTCAGAGGGCAGGCCGGCGTGGTGAGCTCGACGCCGATGCGGGCGGCGCCGTTTTCGACGGCGACGTCCTTGATCATGTTGAGCGTGACCAGATCCTTGTGCAGCTCGGGGTCCTTGACATTCCGCAGGGCATCGAGAATCTGGTCCTTGGTGGCCGCCATGGTCGCCTTTCGCCTGTTCGGTGATCGAGTCGCGCCGATTGGTCGGAGTATAGGCACCGCATGGGCCAGTTCCAACACGCGCGCCGCCGGCGCGTCGGGGGCGCAGAGGCAGGGAGGTTCAACATGTTTCGCGCGGTGTTAACGGCCGTCGTCGTGTCGATCGCCGGTTGCGGCCGGCCACCGGGCATCGACGAGTCCAAGATCGTCGACCTGACCTACCCGTTCAACGAGGAGACGATCTACTGGCCGACGGCGCGACGCTTCGATCTGGAGACAGTGTCGGCGGGTCGTGACGCGGCGGGGCGATGGTACGCCAGCAACGACTACTGCGCGTCGGAGCACGGCGGCACGCACATCGACGCGCCGATACATTTCGATCCGAACGGCCAAACAACGGCTGACATTCCGATCGGCCGGCTCGTGGGTCCGGCGCGGGTCATCGACATCCGCGACGCCTGCGAGGCGAATCGCAATTATTGTCTGACGCCGGCGGACATCAAGGAACACGAGCGCCGCCACGGGCGAATTCCCCGCGGGAGCATCGTGCTGATCCACACGGGGTTCGGGCGGTATTACCCGGACGCCGGGAAGTATCTTGGCAGCGACGTTCGCGACCGGGTCGAGGGATTGTCGTTTCCAGGGATCGGCGAGGCGGCGGCGGTGGAATTGGTCGCGCGCGGCGTAGACCTGGTCGGGCTGGACACGGCGAGTCTGGACCACGGACCGTCAAAGGATTTTGCGGCGCATCGCGTGTTCGGCGCCGCCAATGTGCCCGGTCTGGAAAACATCGCGCGACTAGAAATGATGCCGCCGGTCGGCGCGACCATTTTGGCGCTACCCATGAAGATCGAAGGCGGAACCGGCGGGCCCTGCCGGGTTATCGCGATTCTCCCCTGAACGCGGCTTCCTGTTGCGAACGGCGCATGACCTCGGCTGCGTCTTCCGTCTGTGCGACCTGGAAAACTCGGTCGAGCAGACTGTCTCCGTCTTTGAACCATCGCGGCACCTGGCGGCCGTTGACGAACACGAACGGAATGGATGTCAGGCCCAGGGACTTGGCCGTCGTGCAGTCCTCCTGAATGGCGGCGGCGACTTCCGGGCCGTCCATCTTCTCGATCAGCGCGCCGGACAGAAGGCCCAACTCGGGCGACGCCTCACGGAGCTTCGCGTCGAAGGCCGCCTGATCGTCGAGCCCCTTGAGTTCGTCTTGATTCGCAAACAACCATTCGTGCATGGCCCGGTACGCTTCGAGACCACCGATCATGCCGGCGGCCTCGGCGGCCTGCGCCGCCCGGCAGGCGAATTCGTGCTTGGTGAGCTGCGTGGATGAGTTGCACGCCTGGTTGATCGGGTACTGGCGGAACAGGTACTGCGCGTCGTCCCGGCCGCTGATGTACGCGCGGATGAGGTCGTCGACTCGTTTGGAGAACGGCTCCTGAAAGTCGCCCCAGACGACGACCTGCAACTTGGCGCCCTGCACCGCGCCCATCGGCCAGGATTGAGAATCCTCGCCGACGAATCGATAGACGTTTTCCTGCCAGTCGGCGATGTACTTCTCCGCGGCCGGAGGCGGCTGGTCGTTTTCGTGGTTCATCGGCGGCGGGTTCGTCGCCGCCAGGGCGGCCACGGCGCGGCTCACCGCGGCCGGCGCGAAGATTCCCTTGAGTTCCTTTCCGTTGATGAAGATCATCGGCGTGTAGTGCAGGCCCAGCCAGATGCCTTCCTCGATGTCGCTCTTGACGAGGGCCTCGGTCGTCGTGCCGGACATCACGTTGATGAACTGCTGCGGGTCGAAGCCCATTTCGGCCAGGGCATCCTTGAGCACGTCGTTGGTGAAGCCGCCTTTTTGCTCGAAGAGCCAGTCGTGCATCTTCCAGAAGCCCTCGTTGCCACCGAGCATTCCGGCGGCCTCGGCGGCCCGCGCGGACCAGCAGGCGTTGGGGTGAAGGTCGTTGCTCTGAAAGTGCCGATTGCACTGGCTCGACATGGGGAAATGCTTCACCGAGAGCGACACGTCGTCCCGCGTGCTGAAAATATTCTCGATGTCCGTTTCCGTGCGGTAGCAATCAATGCACTGATAGTCGGTGAGCATGACGATGCGGATCGGCGCGCTTTTCGGCCCGCGGAGGTAGCGCCCCACAAAGCCGCCCTTCCAGGGCCGCTCGATGTCCGGCTCACTTTCCTCGACCACCGATACGGTCTGCGGTTCTTCCTTGGCGGCCTGCGTGGCTGGGCTCACGATATCGGCGACCGATTCGGCCAGCTCCTTTTCCTGCACGGCAAGAACTGATTCGGACTTGCGGCTCTCGACGGCCCCGAGCGCCGCGGAGGCCAGTGCGAAGACGACGGCCGTGGTGACGATGGGCCGCCACGGCGCGGCGGCGATCGTGCGGCAGCGCTCGACGAGAAGCCAGAAGGCGATGTTCGCCAGGTGGGCGCCGATGCAGTAGTAGCACGCATGGCCCTCGACGATCAGCACCATCAGGTACATCACCGAGAAAAACATGCCGACGCGGACGAGATACTTCAGCATCATCGACAGGCCGCCCTTGCAGGTCAGCCACGCGATCATCATGCCCACGAAATAGGCGAAGCCGACGAATGAAATCGGCCAGCTCGTCCCCGGCACCTTGCCCCACTTGCCGGCCGCCGCCTGGGCGCAGGCCCCGCCGGGCCGGCAGCCGGGCAGGTCGATCCCGCCGAAATGCTCGAGCACCAGGGCCAGCGTCAGGGCGATGCAGACCAGCAACAGCGCGATGCCGGCGAAGAAAACGGCGTCGGGCAATGGGTCGGGCAATGGGACCGACGCCCCGGGTCGCGGAGGGGGGCTCGATGGGCTTGGTTGCCGGGGTTTGCTGGACGAAGCGCCTTTGGCCATCGTGGGTCTCCAAAACCGAAACCGATCGTTTCAGGTGATTCTCGCGATTGTCCGCGTTGGAAAGCACCAATATAGCGGGCGATGCCTGCGGCGACCAAATCTCCGGCGGCGTACAGCGACCCGCAGGCGTCGGCGCCCGGCGGGCGAGAGGGCGTTCTGGAACCCGACGCTAAAATCGCCCGCCGGCAGAACGATCATGTTACAAATCGTTTACATCGCCCCCGTCGGATCCATCGCAAGGAAGGGCGTCGTCGCGGGAGGGCCCGGCCTTCGAGCCGTGATGCCGTGTCCGGCGCTTTGCCCCGGGGTGCGCCGGATCGTGACGGCCGGCGTAACAGGGCAATGGGCTTCGGTCCGTTCGGTGGACGATGATGCGGATGTCGCGGCTGACACGAACGGACCAGAAATTCTTGTCCTTCGCCCGGTCGAGCTTGTGAAACTGCATGCCCGGATTGGCCGGATTCATCTGGAGGTCGAACGCCGTGGTCTTCGCAGCCGACTGCTCGTCGCCCTGGAGCTTGGCGAGGCTGTCTGTGAAATTATCGGCAATGCGGAAGTTCACTACAACTTATTGTGCAGCGTACCCTTAGCGTGGTTGGGAGCCTCGATTGTTACCGCCGGCGTTCCGGCCTTTCCGGACAACGAGATAAGGCCGCTCTTCTTCCCTGCACCGTCAAACGTGTGAAGCAAGTCGATACCCTCTTGTACGGCAACTCTGCCAGAGCAACCGCGTCGGCTGCGCGTTTGATGCCGAGCCCAAACGCCAACTCGCCCGCCTCATCCGCAAGACGATGATGGAGGGGCCGACGAATGACATACGGCAGACTGAGAAAGTCCTGGAGAATCTCGCGCGTCTGTTCGACGGTCTCGCCTCGATCACGCAATCCTTTCAGCCCATGCAATTCCACGACCGACGTATTCGGAATCAGGATTTCAAGCTGACCGGCCTCGGCGTCTTGGATGAACGGTTCAATCAGAGCATACCGGCCGTGCACCTTCTCGAGCAGGCCGATCACGACTCCGGTATCCCAAACGACACGATTAGGCTTGGCCATTCCGAACCTCGTCAATGGCCTCTTCGACGGATAATCCTCCAGTGAGATTCACTCCGGCTCGCTTATGCGCTGCTTCCAGCCGATCCAAGAACGAACCCTCTTTGGCTTTGATTGTTCGTAGCGAATCGACCCGCATTGATAATGGTGTGTTCTCAGGCCCGAAAGTCGTAATGCCACTGACCTCAACACGCTCGCGCAACGCGAGGCCGACCTCCTCAAGAATCTCATCTGGGAAGATGCATCGCATCTTCTGATCCGTAAGCGGATCATAGACGTAGAACTCCGATTTGTTTCCGTGGACGTTCACTCCCTCCAAGCGTCCCACTGTCGAATACGGCTGTGGCGGAATCTCTTCGCGGCGCTTTCGCTCCTCACGTATTTGTCGAACAGTCTTTGACCACTCCGGGTCCAACTCAATTGAAGCACCGACCCCAGCCCGGATGCGAACTCGGCGCACACCATTCGCTTGGCTTGCCATTTTTTCAATAGCGCAGAGACGGGTCGGCGACAGTTCTTCACCGAGTGGTTCACCACGCTGTAGACTCGCAAAAGTGCGCGCCAACTGCTCGCCAGGACGACTTGCCGGCTCAGCCGTACCCGGCGTTACCTTTCGCTCCAACTCCAGCATGAGCGGACTATTCATCCTCGCGCGCGTTACCTTCCAATCCACCGACTCCACGGCTTCCGGGTCTTCTCGCAAAAATCGCAGAGCTTGCTCAAGCTGCGAGCGGAGAACTTCCGCTGACACGCCGTCACCAGTCTCATCGATTTCGATTTGAAATCTGTCAGGCATCACCATCATTATAGCCAAAACTGCCTCTGAGTCATGTGAATTCGCCCATTACTCAACCCTGTGCACCTTCATCACCTCATCCCCGAGATGATTGATCACCTTGACCGCGATCCGCCCGCTCTTGGGCTTGTCGAAGGGGCGGGATGTGTCGCTGTTCAGCGTTGACCAGGCGTCCTCGTTGATCTCCGCCTTGAGCGTCGTCTTGAGCGACTTGTACGGGTCGTTCGCGCCAAGGAAGTAGGCGTGGCGGACGAAGTAGCTCTCCTCGTTGTAGTCGGTGTCGATGAACCAACAGGCGATGCCGTCGGCGTTGTCGCTGCGGACCTTGCCGCTGCTTGGGTGGAACACGTCCTCGCCGTTGATCTTCACGCGCACCTTGCCGCGGTCGGGGCCGTCCTCGACCGGTTGGATGTCGATGTCCGGCACACCGATTCCAACTTCCTATCCCATTTTGACCGAATTGACGCAGGAAGTCGATGTCCCGAGACAACAACCGCGCGGGCGGTTGCGGGCATCGGTAAAGGCCGATGGGGGCGACCGGGAGGCACTCTGCGTCGGGAGGCACCCAGCGCGTCGGCGGAGACTCGGTTTCGAAGGCGACGCCCGGATCGACCGCAAGGAGGGGCGGTCATGTTAGAAATCGTGGAGACCGACTAGAATGGTATCGGTGACAGAGTGGGCCAGGCGGCCGCCCGGGGCCTCGCGCTACCGGGAGGAAAGTCCGAACTGGATAATGGGCACGGTGATGGCTAACGGCCACCGGCAGCGATGCCAGGGACAGTGCCACAGAGAACAGACCGCCGATGGGTGTCGACTCTCGAGACGGCATCACAGGCAAGGGTGAAACGGTGCGGTAAGAGCGCACCGCGCGGCCGGCGACGGTCGCGGCACGGTAAACCCCACCGCCAGCAAGCCCACGTAGGCGGCGATTCGAGCGGCGACTTGCGTCGTCGCTCAAGCGGGGCTGCCCGTCCCGTTCGAGGCGCGCTGGATCTCGGTCGAGCGCGCGTCGCAGAGCCGCGGGTAGGGTGCAGGAGCCGACGGGCAACCGCTCGGCCCAGATAAATGGCCGCCGCTGCGCGATTCGGCGTTTGCCGAGTCGTTTGCGGTTACAGAATTCGGCTTACCGGCCCGCTCTGTCACCTTTTCTTTCCGCGCGGTTCGCTGGAAGACCGAATGTTCACTGGTCGATGCACGAATCAACTGTGAACCGTGACCCATCCGCGAGCCGGAGTTCCGCCATGCCATCGCCGGGTCAGGCGGATCGACACGTCGCCATCCGTCGCCGCCTTCTGTACGGCATCTTCTTCCTGTCCGGCATATCCGGCCTGGGCTACCAGATGGTCTGGACGCGGATGTTCTCCATCGGGCTGGGTCACGAGTTGCCGGGCGTGCTGGCCGTGGTGGCGGCGTTCTTCGGCGGCCTGGCGCTGGGCGGGTGGCTGCTGGACGGCGCGGTGAGCCGCAGCGCGGCGCCGTGGCGGTGGTACGCGGGGTTGGAGCTGTTGATCGGCGCATGGGGATTCGTTTCGATCGCGTTGATTCCCGTGGCCAACGACGCGGCGATCCGCTGGATGGGCGTGAGCCCCGCGCCGGCGGCTCACTGGTTCATCGCGTTTGCGATCCCGCTGCTGGCGCTGTTGCCCGCCACGACGGCGATGGGCGCGACGCTGCCGGCGATGGATCGGTACGTGGCCGGCCTGACGCCGGGCGGCCGCTGCATCGGCGGGCTCTACGCGACGAACACGCTCGGCGCGGTCGTTGGGACGTTGGGCAGCGCGTTTGCGGTGGTGCCGCTCCTGGGCTATCGGCTGACGCTGGTTGCGATGGCGACCGTCAATCTCCTCTGCGCGGCGAGTACGATCGCCCTGGCGCGCGGGGGCGTCGCCGAACCTCCCCAACTTGGGTCAATGACCAGTGACGTTTTTCCGCGGAGCCGAATTTACGCGACGGTGTTTTTCACCGGCCTGCTCGGCATCGGGTACGAGGTGGTCGGCGTGCGGATGATGTCGCAGGTACTCGAAAACACGGTCTATAGCTTCGCGGCCGCGCTGTCGGTCTATCTGATCGGCACGTCGGTCGGGGCCGCGGCCTATCAGCGGTGGTCGCACCGGGTGGCGTTCGGTCCGGCGTTGTGCGTTCTGCTGTCGGGGTTGTCGGCGGCCTGCCTCCTGGGCGGCATCGTTCTCGAATGCGCCCCGGCCGTATACCGCGCGAGCCGGTCATGGTTCGGGCAGAGTCTCGGCGGCGTGGCGGCGCGCGAGCTGACGGTCGCGGCGATGATCTTCGCGCTGCCGACGGTTTTCATGGGGGCGACCTTCAGCCATCTCGTTCAGGCGGCGCGGCACGCGCGCGGCGGCGTCGGTCGGGCGGCGGCGATCAACACGCTCGGCGGGGCGCTGGCCCCGGCGTTGTTCGGCGTCGTGCTGTTGCCGGCGATCGGCGCCAAATGGGCGTGGGCTGCCGCCTCGCTCGGATATCTGGCGCTTCTGCCGGCATCATCAGGGCGCGGCGCGCTCCTGCCGATCGTCCCGCTGGCGATGTTTCTTCTGTTGCCGCGACAGATGCGGTTCTTGGACGTGCCCGAGGCGACCCGCGTCGTGGCCTATGAACAGGGCGTGATGTCGTCGGTCGCCGTGCTCGAGCGCGAAAACAGCGATCGCGGACTGACGGTCAACAACCATTTCCGCATGGGCGGAACGCTGGCCCGCGTCCCCGAGCAGCGACAGGCGATGATCCCCATCCTGCTGCATCCGTCTCCGACCCGCGCGCTGTTTCTGGGAATCGGAACGGGCATGACGCTGTCCGGCGCGTTTTTCGAGCCCGGCCTGACCTGCGACGCGGTGGAACTCGTGCCGGAGATCGTCGACTTTCTTCCCCTGTTCGCTCCGGAGAACGGTGCGCCGACGTCGCGTCGAGACGTGCGGATTTTTACCGCCGACGCGCGGCGATTCGTCCGGGCGTCGACGGATTCGTACGACGTGATTATCGCAGACCTGTTTCATCCCGCCCGCGACGGGGCGGCGGCGCTGTACACGGTCGAGCATTTCGAGGCCGTGCGCGATCGGCTGGCCGACGGGGGATTGTTCTGCCAATGGCTGCCGTTGCACCAGATGAGCGAGGACGTCCTGCGGATCGCCGTTCGCACGTTTCTGGAGGTGTTTCCACATGCCCGGGCGTATCTCGGGGCGCCGACGCTGGACCCGCCCGCGCTGGGACTGGTCGCCGCGAGGGCGCCGCTGCAATATCCGCCGGATTGGATGGAGCGGAGGATCACGGACCTGGCGCTGCGCGACGGCGCGGCGTCGCTCGGATTGAACTCGAATCTTGAGTTGTTCGGTTGCCTGATGGCGGACACTCCGCTCCTGACGCGGTTTGCCGCCCTTGCCCCGCTCAATACCGACAACGATCCGGTCATCATGTTTCGGTCCCCCATCGCCCTGTTTGAGATGAAGGGCAAGAAGGTCGAACTGGCCCTGTCCCTCGTTGACAAATGGAATCCGGATCCGACGGAACCGTTCTCGCGGGCGGCGAACTTGATATCCGCCGATGACCGAAGGCGCTACGAGACGTTTGTCCGGGCCCGAGACGTGTTTCTTCGCGGCGTCGCGGCCGCCGAGAAAAACCAGAGCCGCGCCGCGATCAACGCGTTTCTCTCCAGCGCGATGTTGAGCCGCGACTTTTCCGCGGCGTACGACCGGTGCATGGCCGCGGCGCGGCAGAATCTCACCGATCAGCCCGCGATCTCCCGCGAGATTCTGGAAACGCTGACCCGCGCCTACCCGGATCGGACCGAGCCCGCCGAGTTGCTCAAGTCGCTCAATTCGCCGCCGCCATCGCCATGACGGCTGACAAGTCGGTCGGCGGCGAAGAAAGCAGTCGGCCGGCGTGACGTTTCTTCTCCCCGGGCGCTACGATGCAGGTAATTCCGGAATTCGGAGCGGCCCCATGACGTCGGACCCCATCTTGGCCAAAGCGTCGTTCGAGATCGCGCCGACCGCGGACGCCCCCTCCCGGCGTCGGCCCGCGGACCGGTTCTACTCCCGCCTCCAATGGAGTTTGCTGGCGCTGCTGGCGGCCATGCTCATTTACGGATTCGCCCTTTCGCGGCTCATCGCGACGCCACGGTGGATCGGCTTCCGGATGGTCATCGCTTCGTTGCTGGCGATGAACCTGTTGTGGTGGAGCATCGCCGACCGCCGCTTCGCGCGATTCGTCGCGACGCCGCGCCGGTCACGGGTCCTGCGCCTCGCCGCCGGCGGTTTCTCGCTGGCGCTGAGTCTCCCGATTCTCTACATGATGGCGTTCGGCCGAACGCCGCAGTTCGCCGACATGCCGATCTGGTACGCCGCGGCGGTGACCGCGTGGCAGATCGGCCTGGCGTTCCTGATGCCCATCATCGCCGCGGCGCGACTGATCCTGCTGGGCGCCGTGGCGATCAGTCGTCGGTCGACGTCCGTGCCGCGGACGGCGACGGCGCGCGGCGCGGGACCCACGGCGATCAGAGAAGTATCGCTGTCGCGACGGGACCTGTTGCGGACGGCCGTGGCGAGCGTGCCGATGGCCGCCCTGGGCGGGATCACGGCGGTCAGCGTCGTGCAGCAGGGTCGCCTGAGGGTTCACCGCCACGATCTGCCCGCGCCGTGGCTGCCTTCGCGGCTTCGTGGGATGACGATTACGCACATCAGCGATCTGCACGTCGGGCGGTTGTACCGGCCGCATATGCTTCGCGAACTCGTGGACCAGGCCAACGCGCTGAACGGCGACGTCGTCCTCGTCACGGGAGATATCGTCGATTCGTCGAACGACATGTTGCCGCCGGCGCTGCGGGCCCTGCGCCAGATCGAAAGCCGATACGGGATGTATGCCTGCATCGGCAACCATGACGAGATCGACGATCGCCGGGAATTCATCGAAGCGACGCGGCGCGAGATGCCGCTGCTGATCAACCAGCGACGCATCATCGACATCGGCGGCGAGAAGCTCACGATCTCCGGCGTCGATTACGCGCGATCGGACGGCGGATCCCGGCAAAGGCCGGGGCACGTCGAGAACGTGCGCGACACGCTGGCCGGGCACGATCCGGCGCACGACGGCCCGATGATCGCCATGGCCCATCATCCGCATACCTGGGACGCGCTTCGGGTCCGGGGCGTGCCCCTGACGCTCTCGGGGCACACGCACGGCGGCCAGATCATGTTCACGCCGCCGAGCGAGCGCCAGGACCTGGGCATCGGCAATCTGCTGTTTCGCTACCTGCGGGGGTTCTACGGTGACGAGCATTCGTCATTGTTCGTCAACAGCGGCGTCGGCAACTGGTTTCCCCTTCGCGTCCACGCCCCTGCCGAGATCGTGCAGATACGACTCATCTGAAAACCGTAGCGATGCCTTTGATGACGGGCCGGTATTTGCTAGAATCGATCCCAGTCCGATCGAGGGCGAGCCAGAATCGGGGTTTGCCGCGATGCCTTCGAGCCAGCGCGCGGGGGATGCCTCATCAGCAAGGGGAGTTTCGTTTCATGCGAATTTCGCGAATCGGCGTCGTGGCCGTGATCGTTCATGTTGGGCTGTCGGGATCCGCTGTGACGGCCGCGGCGCCGAGGCCGGGCCTGGCGACGGCCACCGCCCAGCGCACGGCGCTCGAAGCGCTGCGCGAGCAGCACCCCCGGGCGGTCGTGAATCGCGATCGAGACCGCATCACGCGGATTTTCGGATCGACGTTTGGATTCGGCGGCGGACCGATCGAAACGGCGGAGTCATTTCGACGGGACTACGCCGGCGTCTTCGGTGTGACGCCGGCGGCGCTCGTCCTTCGGCCCCTCACGGTCGAAGGCCGTCAGGTGCAGCCCGTCCTCTGGGATCCCGCGGCACAGACGTATCGCTTCACCCTCGTCCAATATGAACAGCAGCACGACGGGGTTCCCGTTTTTCGTGGGCGCCTCAAGCTGCTGGTTCGCAACGAGCCGGGCTTCCCACTTGTGTCGGCCGCGTCGGCGCTGCGGCCGCTCGGCCGGTTCGCGATCGTCGCCGCCCGTCGCGAGGAGCTTCGTAAGGAACAGTTCCTGAAGGACGCCCTCGATCGCGGGCTCGCCGCGGTGGTCGTCGCGCTGCCGTCGCTGGCGAACTTCACACAGCCGGAGGTGGTCATCTGGGCGGGCGCCGATGAGGAGCGGCCCGAACCGCGCCTCGCCGTGACTTTTTTCGGCGACAATTTCGGGCCGGGACTGGCCCAGGACGCCAGATGGTTGTTCGTCACCGACGCGGCGACCGGCGCGATTCTCCATCAGGAGAATCAGATCGTGGACGTGGACGTTTCCGGCAACGTCTCGGCGATGGCGTCGGAACCGCCGGACGCGGATTTCTGCGAGAGCGAAGTGGTCACGCCGATGCCCTACGCCCGGGTGACGATCGGCGGGACGACGGCGTTCGCCAACGTCAACGGCGACTACACGATTTCCAACGCGGGAGAAGAGGTCGTGGCCGTGGAGTCGGAGGTTCGCGGCCGTTGGTTTCAGGTGTTCAACGCGGCTGCCCCCGCCGCGATGTTAACGACCATGACGTCGCCGCCGGGTCCGGCCGACTTCATGCACAACGCCGGCAATTCCAGTGAGTTCGAGCGGGGGGAAGTCAATGGATACATTCAGGCCAACGTCGTTCGCGACTTCGCGCTCGTGCAGAACCCCGCCTACCCGACCCTCGACGATCAGGAGTTTCCCGTCGTGGTCAACCGCAATGACGTGCTTTGCCCAGGGAACGCCTGGTTCGACGGCAGTTCGATCAACTTCTGCCGAAGCGGCGGCGGTCGGCCCAACACGGCGTTCGCCGACGTCGTCCATCACGAATACGGGCACAATCTCGTACAGGCCGGCGGCAGCGGACAGGGGGCATACGGCGAAGGGATGAGCGACTGCATGGCGGTTCTGATCTCGGACAATCCCCTGCTGGGCGTCGGGTTTTTCGGCAGTTGCGGCGGGGCCCTGCGCAACGCGGACAACGCGATGCAATATCCCTGCTCCGGCGGGTCGCATTTCTGCGGCCAGTTGCTGTCGGGCTGCGTTTGGAGCACGCGCGACGAATTGCAAGCGACCCATCCCTCGACGTACCTCGACATCCTCTCGTCGCTGACGGTCAACAGCATTCTGCTTCACAACATCTCGGGCGTCGCCCCGGACATTGCCGCCGATTTCCTCACGCTCGACGACGACGACGCCGACGTCCGCAACGGAACGCCGAACTGCGTCGAGATCTATGCCGGCTTCGGCGCGCACAATATGCACCCGCCGGGGATCAGTCCGGTCACGTTCGATTATCCCCTGGGCCTTCCCGAGTCCTTTGAGCCCCAGACGCCCACGGTCATTCGCGTCGAGACCGGCGCGATCTGCGCCACGCCGACTCCCGGCAGCGGCCAGCTTCATTTCCGCTTCGGCACCTCGGGGCCATTTGCGGTCGTCGCCATGGACGTCGTGTCGACCGACGTATACGACGCGACGTTGCCGGCGGCGCCCTGCCCGACGGAGATTCAATATTTCTTCAGCGTGGATTCCAGCGACAATCAAACCGTCACCGATCCCATCGACGGGCCGACGAATCCATATGGCGGCTTTGCCGCGGCGTCGTTTGAAACGATTGTCCATTATGATTTCGAGTCCACCCCCGGCTGGACCGTGGAAAATGTCGGCGTCTCCGACGGGTCGTGGGACCCGCAGCCGCAGGTGCCCGTGCTGGGTTGCGATCGCGGCGCGCCGGCGTTCGATTTTGACGGCTCCGGCCGGTGCTGGCTCACGGAAAACGATCCGAACAATTGTAATTCGGATGTCGATCAGGGGCAGACGCGGCTGGTATCGGAAGTCTTCGACCTGACGCCGCTGACCGACCCGTACGTTAGTTATGCCCGGTGGTACTCGAACACCGGCTTCGGGTTCAGCGAGACGCAGCCGTTCGACATCGAAGTGTCCGGCGACGGCGGAACGTCGTGGAGCACGCTGGAGATCGTCGGGCCGACGACCACCTCGCCGAATCCGGAGGTCGAGGGCGGCTGGTTCGTCAAGACGTTTCGCATCGCCGATTTCGTTCCGATCACCGACGGTTTCCGCATTCGATTCACGGCCCAGGACGAAGGACTTCCGGTCGCGGGCGATACGGTCGAGGCGGGGATCGACGCGTTTCGGATATTCGAGTTCCTATGCGTCGCCCCCTGTCCGGCCGCCAACGGCGACCTGAATGACGATCAGCAAGTCGATGGCGTTGATCTGGCGCTGTTTGTCGCCGGGGTGTTTGGCGCCCCGAGTCAGGAGGAGCGGTGCGCCGGCGACTTCGACGGCAGCAACGCGCTCGATTCGGGGGACGTAGCCGGCATGGTGCAGGCCCTTCTGGGTTCCTGAGAAACCGCGGCGGCGATCAGCGCGGTTTCGTCCCCACTGGATCGGCCGGCGCCTGGCGCAGGAATTGCGCGGACCGTCGACGGCCGCTTCGATTCGTTCCCGACGCGCCGTCTTGGCCGCTGGCGGGCAAATATCGTCGAGAGCCGGCCCATTTCCTGCCGTTGTATCAGTGTTGGCAGGCGGTTTGACAATATGCGCGGCAAGGCGTAAAAGCCGCAGTTTCCCGCAAGGAGTATCGCCCCGTTGAACTTCCTGTCCGGTTCAGCCGGGTCGGGTTTTCAACATAGCCGCGCCGGTTGCCCATGAGTCGACTCCCCTTCATGTCAGGCGTCTTCGTCGTCCTATCCATCCCCGGCTTCGTTTGGACGACGGGATGCAACAGGGGCAGCGCCGACGATTCTCCCACGGCTCGGATCGCCCAATACGAGCAGCGCATGATCGAGGAAGCGCCGATCGACCCGGCTCCGGAATTGGTGCCGATGGACCGTCCGGCGCCCGTCGAATTGTCCGGCCAAGTGGCGACGACCCAACCGTCGCTGGAGGCGACCACCTGGCTTCAGTTGCCCGATCCGGTGATGGCCGAGGGGGCGTTTGCCCGGCGCCTGGCGATCACGCGGTTTTCGGATCGCATCAAGCAGGAATACGAATTCATCTACAAGGATTCCCTGGAGTTCATCCGGCAGATCGAGCGGCCACGGGCATTCCGCCTGTCGCTGGCGGACGCCATTCGCCGCGCGCTGGCCAACAACTACGCCGTGGCCATCGAGGGCTACGCGCCGGCGATCAGCACGGCGCAGGTCGTTCAGGCCGAGGCCGCCTTCGACGCCGCCTTCTTCGCCAACGTCAGTCGCAACAACACGGACCAACCGACGCCGTCGTCCATCATTGCCTCGCAGACGGACTCCACGGTCGTCAGCGGGGGCATCCGCAAGCTGCTGGCGACGGGCGCGACGGTCACGCTGACGCAGGCGATGACGCGCATTGATAATCCGGGCTTCCAGTTTCAGGTTCTCAATCCGTCGTATCAGCAGGCGTTCATCGCGGAGATTCGCCAGCCGATTCTGAGAAACTTCGGCATCGACTTCAACCGGGCCCAGATCAACATTCGCAAGAACGAGCGGAAGATCAACGAGGAGTCGTTTCGCGCCCAGGTCATTAACACGCTCAATACCGTGGAGCAGGGGTACTGGACGCTCGTGGCGGCGCGGCGCGACGTGACGATCAGCGCCGAATTGCTGGCCGAGGCCAAGCTGACCCTGCGGCAGGTGGAGGCGCGGATCGACTTTGACGCCTACCAGACGCTGCTTTTTCGCAGCCAGTCGGCGGTGCAGGCCCGCGAGTTCGAGTTCATCGACGTCAAGAATCGCGTCCGCAACGCCGAGGACCAGTTGCTCAATCTCCTGAACGACCCGGAGATTCCGCTGTCGGCCGACTACGAAATCATCCCCACGGACGACCCAACGCTGGTGCGCGTGCTGCGCGACCGCTTTTACACGGTCCAGACCGCGCTGGAGAACCGGCCGGAAATCCTCCAGGCCCGCTACACCGTGGACAACACGCGACTCCAACTGGGCATCGCCAAGAACCAGGCGCTTCCCCAGTTCGACGTGATTTATCGCATGACGCTCAACGGGCTCGGCGCCAGCCCCGACACCTCTTTCGACCAGATGACCGGCGCGAATTTCATCGACCAGTTCATCGGCCTCGAGCTCCTGTGGAACATCGGCGAGCGCGCCGGGCGGGCCGGCATTCGGATTGCGAAGCTGCAACAATCCCAGGCGGTGCTGAGTTACAAGCGCTCCCTGGACGACGTGATCACCGACGTGCGCGTGACGCTGCGCAACCTTGAACGGAGCTACGAGCAGCTCGGCCCCAGCCACGAGGCGGTGATTTCGTCATCGGAAAACCTTCGCTCCCTTCAGGAGCGCCAGGAGAGAAAGAGCCCGCCCGAATTGGACACGGTGCTGGGTGCACAGGTCAGTCTCGCCCAATCCCGGCGGGCTCTCCTGACGGCGCTGGTGGAATACAACCAGGGCATCGTCGACGTCGAGCGCGCCAAGGGAACCCTGATCGAGTACGACAACGTCGTTCTGACAGAGGATCCCTGATCACCCCTTCGACCCGCGTCGCCGACGTGCGGCGCCGACGGAAATCGTTCTTGGCCGTCGTGATTGCACGAGACCGCATCCGCGCGGTACGGTTCGGCTCTGGCCGCGCCGGTGAACCATGGACTTGTCCAGCGAATCGTCAACCGCCATCGGAATCGTCGCGGCCGGCCTGTTCGCGCTGGCCATTCATCGAAAGCTCCCGCCGGGCCTGGGCCCGTCGCTTTTCGTCGGCGCGGTGAGTCTGGCCGTCGGCGTTCTCGGCTGGAATCGGTCCGAACCGGCGATCTGGAACCTGTTTCGCACCTGCCGGTTGAGTTCGGCCCTGTGCTTGCTGTGGGCGATTCTGGGATGGTTCACGAGCCGAGAGCGCGCAGCCGGCGGTGAGGGTCAGCGCTGGAACGTCAGCGAGACGTTCTTTGCATGGTCGCTGGTCGTCGGAATCGGCGCGTTCGTCCTGACGGTTTATCAACTCCTGGCGCTCACCTGGCATCGGGTGCTGAATCCGATCGTGACGCATCCGGGGGAGGATGCCGGCCTGTGGGACGTGGCGGCCCTGTTGGCGGCGACGTTCTTCTGGGTGGCGGCGCGGTGGCGCCCGGTTCAGGCCACGATGCTGCTCGTCGTTTCGGCCATGCTCGTCTGGTGGAGCGGGATCGCCATCGGCTCGGCGGCCGCGACGCACGCGACGCCCGCCGGGCAGACGTTTCCCCTGCAACCGAACTGGTGGACCTGGGTGTTTCAGATTCAGTTCGGCCTGACCGGCCTGCTCGTGATCTCGGCCGTGTTTCAAGATTGGCGGCACCGAGTCCGGCGTCGCCGGGCCTGGCCCGATCGGCTCGACGACCTGCTGGAGGAGTACTACCGCTGGCCGTTTTTCATTGAATCGGAATCCATGATCTCCGCGGCGATCCTGGTCATCGGAGTTTATTTGCTCGTGCAGATCGGCGATCCGTCGGGGCCGTTGGCGCTGGCCACGGGGTTCAGCGCATTCGTCGCCGGCGTGACTTGCATGTTCCTGACCTATCGTCGATGGAGCAGCAACACGGCCGGACTGGGTATGTCGCTGTTGACACTGGCGGCCGTCCAATGGGGATGCGCCGTCACGATCGGCGCCGGCTGGGCCGGCCCCGATCGCGAGTACGCGGATCGGATTCCGCCGCTATTTACGACCATCATTCTCGTCCTGGCGCTGATGGTCGCCTGGTGGCGATGGCTGGCGGCCGTCTGGGATCAGCAACTGCTGGAACGAACGCCGTGGACGACGACCGGGCGGATGATTCGCTACGTCAGTCGACTTTGTTTCTTTCTGACCGCGCTGGCCATGCTCATGGCGTTTCAGACGGCGCTGTGGCCGGTGCTGGTTTTCGCGGGGGGAGACGACGCCACGGCGGGCCGCTTCGTTTCTACGCTGGCGGCGTTCGCGGCGTTCGTGATTCTGACGACGCGACTGGCGCTGCGTCGATCGTCCAACTCGTCGGCGACGATGGCGACGGCTTTCGTGGTGGCCGCGTTCTTGTTCGTGTTCGTTCGCCTCCCGCCGGCGGCGTTCGAGGGGCTGCGCGGCCGCATTCTTCAATATTCCGCCGTCGTGCAGAGTGCCATGGCCCTGCCCCTGCTCATCGTCGCCGAATCGATCCTCAAGACCGCGTGGCGCCCCTTCGCCACGCCGCTGTGGCTCATGGCGCTGCTGGTTCTGCCCGTCGCCGCCATGCTCGAACTGCTGACGCCGAGGGCGCTGCCCGCGGAGTGGGTCCGCCCCGCGACGCTGGCCGTCCTCGGGGGACTCTATGGATTCGCCGGAAGCCGTGAACATCGCCGGGCGTTTCTTGTCCTTTGCGGGGTGCTATTGTTGGCTTCGCTCATCAGCTTGTTTCGGGCATACGGCCCGTTTATGATGCCTTCCGCCAGGGCTGTGGCCACGGATTACTGATCGATCCATCGCCGGGGCGGCGATCGCCTCGTCGATTCTCGGGCCGGCACGTGCCCTGGCAGTGCGTACGCTTCCTTTCTCAACGTGGTCATGCGGGACAACAGATCGAAGACCTGACCAGGCATGAAAGTCACTCGCGTCCATCGCCTCATCAAGCTGATCACGATCCTGCAAAGCGGACGCGATCAAGATGCGGAGGCCCTTGCCCATCATCTCGGAATCTCGCGACGGACCATCTTCCGCGACCTGAAGCTCCTCGAACACGCGGGCATTCCCTTTCGGTTCGAGAGTCGGCGCGGCGGTTATACGATTGAAGAGGCCTTCTTTCTGCGGCCGCTTCATTTTGAGTTGCAAGAGGCCCTGGCCCTGATGCTGGTGACGCGCCGATTCCTGGCGCGACAGGCCCATCCGATCTATCAGAAGGCCCTCGACGCGGCGATGAAGATCGAGAGCACGCTGCCGTCGGCGATACGCGAGTATTGCGGGGAGATGCTGGACGGTGTGTCGGTCCTCTGGCAACCCGTTTCGTCCGCCGACGCGAGTTCCGACGTTTTCCGATCTCTTCAACAGGCCGTGGCGCTTCGCAAGCGAATCGAGATGGACTATCATTCGGTCGCCGAGGGCGCGGACATTCACCTGGCCGCCGACCCGCTTCGCCTCGTCTTCATCGATCGCGGCTGGTACCTGCTGGCGTGGAGCCACGTGCACGAGCAGGTTCGGACCTTCAAGCTGGACCGCGTCGGGCATTTGAGGATTCGCGACGATTCGTTCGAGCCCGATCCGTCATTTAGCGAGCGGGCCCATTTCGGCGCCGCCTGGCGAATGATCCCCGACGGGAAGATTCATGACGTCAAGCTTCGGTTCTCGCCCGTTGTGGCGGACAGCGTCGAGGAGGTTCAATGGCACGAGAGCCAGGTTTGCTCGCGCGAGGCAGACGAATCCTTGATTTTCGAGGCCCGCGTGGACGGACTGCGCGAGATCGTGCCGTGGATTCTCGGATACGCCGCACAGGTGGAGGTCCTGGAGCCGCGCGAGCTGCGCGACGCCGTTCGATGCCATGTGCAGCGCATGCTGGCGAAGCTCCAACCCTGACAACCGGGGGCCCGATTTGCGACTCGTGATTCAGCGGGTTCACCACGCCGCCGTCGCCGTCGACGGTCAGGTCATCGCCGAGATCGGGCGCGGCCTGCTGGTCTATGCCGGCATCGCCGCCGAAGATGACGAGGCGGACGTCCAATACGCCGCCCGCAAGGTCTCGGGACTTCGCATCTTCGAGGACGACGATGGAAAGATGAACCGCGACCTGTCCTCCGCCGGGGGGCAGGTCCTGGCGGTCAGCAATTTCACCCTGCTGGCGGACACCCGCCAGGGCCGGCGGCCCGCGTTCACCGCCGCGGCGGCCCCTGACCGGGCAAACGAGTTGTTCGAGGCGCTTTGCGCCGCGCTGCGACTGGCGGGACTGACCGTACAGACGGGTCGATTCGGGGCCCGCATGTCAGTGGACGCCACGAACGCCGGTCCGATCAACGTCATCCTGGACACCCGGGATCGCGGCCCGTAGCGGCGCCCCATGCCGAAAAAAAGGGTGACATGGGCCGTTGGTGGTGTTATAATGCGGATGCATCTTCGAGATTGGGGCTTGTATCCGTTTCGTGCCACAGTCGTCGGTCGTCCTGGACGGGATTCGAGTTCCTTTCGATTCGTCACTTGGCCGATCGGTCGAAGAGCCCCGGCGGCGGGTGGCGGAGCAGAGATATCGCCCATTTGTTGTCGATCGTTCTCGTTTTCGATACAGGGACTTTTTGCTTTCGGTGCCCGCGGACGAAAATGCAAAGGGGTCTGGGGCAACGCGTGCGACAGCCGGTCGCCAGCCGGTGATCGGCCTGATCGGCGGGATCGGATCGGGGAAGAGCGCCGTCGCGAGGATTCTCGGCGATCTCGGAGCCGCCGTGATCGACTCGGATCGGCTGGGTCACGAAGAGATCAATCGTCACGAGGTCAGGGATGAGTTCGTTCGCTGGTGGGGGCCGTCGGTCCTGGCGGCGGATGGAAGCGTGGATCGGGCAAAGGTCGCCGCCATCGTCTTCGCCGATGCCGAGGAAAGGCGCCGGCTGGAGTCGCTCTTGCACCCACGAATCGATGCCCGGCGCGTCGAGATCATGAGGGGCTTGCGGGGCGATCCTTCGGTCCGCATGATTGTCCTGGATACGCCGTTGCTCCTCGAGGCGAAGGTCGATCGCCATTGCGACGTCATCATTTTCGTGGACGCCTCATGGGATCGCCGCCTGGAAAGGTCCGAGATGGCCAGGAACTGGCCGAAAGGAGAGCTGAAGCGGAGAGAAAATTTGCAAATGCCTCTGGACGCCAAGCGGTCCAGGGCCGATTATATCTGTGAGAACAATTCCACGTTTGACGATCTGAGAAACCAGTTGAGGCGGATCGTCGCCAGCATCGTCGCTGATTGAATCCTCTCTTTCGCCATCATTCGAGAGAAACAGACGGGCGCCGCGGTGGGCCCGGCGCGAGATGGAATCCGATCCGGCGAGTGACCGAAGAGCGCGAGCTGCAATAGGCATACCCACGAGAAGAAGTACGAAGCACACCTACCGGAGGTCTTGAACATGGCCAAGCCACAAGGGGCCGCACGTCAACCACAGAAACGAAGACGAAACAACGATGCCGGGGGCCGCCCCCCCAATCGCCGCCATCATCAGGCGGGCGTCGCCACGGCCAACGGCGACGCCGATACCTTTGATGCCGGCATTGACGCTGAGTCCGCCGATGCCCCGGCGTCCAGCGCGGCCGGATTCGATCAGGAAATGCACGACCGCTACGAGGCGATCAAGCGCGGCGAACTGCACATCACCGATCTACAGCGCATGGGGATCCCCGAGTTGCACGAGGTCGCGAAGACCGAGGGCGTCAGCGATTACTCGTCGCTCAAGAAACAGGAGCTGATCTTCAAGATCCTCAAGGAGCGGATCAACAAGAACGGCTTGATGTACGGCGAGGGCGTGCTGGAGATTCTCCCGGACGGGTTCGGATTCCTGCGCAGCCCGCAATACAACTACGTCCCCTGTCCGGACGACATCTACATCAGCCCGTCGCAGATTCGGCGCTTCGGCCTGCGCAGCGGCCACATCATCGCCGGACAGATTCGACCACCCAAGGAATCGGAAAAATATTTCGCGCTTCTCCGCGTCGAGGCGATCTGCTTCGAGGAGCCGGACAAGGTGACGGAAAAGGCGGTCTTCGAAGACCTCACGCCGCACCACCCGACGCGACGCATCATCATGGAAACGACGCCGGACGAGGTGAACATGCGCGTCATCGACATTGTCACGCCGATCGGTTTCGGCCAGCGCATGTTGATCGTCGCCCCGCCCCGGACCGGAAAGACGGTCCTGCTGCAGAAAATCGCCAACTCGATCACGGCGAACCACGTCGACGCCTACGTCATCATCCTGCTGGTCGACGAGCGCCCCGAGGAAGTGACGGAAATGCAGCGGCACACCCAGGCCGAAGTGATCTCTTCGACCTTCGACGAGCCCGCCAGCCGCCACGTGCAGGTCGCCGAGATGGTCATCGAAAAGGCGCGGCGCCTCGTCGAATACGGCCGCGACGTGGTCATCCTGCTCGACTCCATCACCCGTCTGGCCCGGGCGTACAACACCGAAGTGCCGCACTCGGGCAAAATCCTCACCGGCGGCGTGGACGCCAACGCCCTGCAAAAGCCCAAGCGCTTCTTCGGCGCCGCTCGAAACGTCGAAGAGGGCGGCAGCTTGACCATCATCGGCACCGCCCTCGTCGACACGGGATCGAAGATGGACGAAGTCATCTTCGAAGAATTCAAAGGCACCGGTAACAGTGAGTTGCACCTCGACCGGCGGCTCGTGGACAAGCGCATCTGGCCCGCGATCGACATCGCCGCATCAGGCACGCGCAAGGAAGAACTGCTCCTGGACGCCAAGGAGCTGGAATTGATCTACAAGCTCCGCCGCGTACTCGTCGACATGAACCCCGTCGAGGCCATGGAGCTGCTGACCGGGCGGCTCAAGAAGGTCAAGAGCAACGGCGAATTCCTGATGACGATGAATCTCGCCTAGCATGGCGATAAACCGTCAGTGGATTGGCAGGATGTGGTTGCACGCGCTAGAATTCAATCGGTTGCGACGCCGTTGCAAGCATTCCGCTTGCTAGGCGAATTCACTCCGGCCCATGGCGTTTGCGAAGAAACCGAATCGCAAATTCGAGAGGAATTCTGTGACAAAGCCAGCGGCCATATCACTTGTCCTGTGCGACAATATCTATCGAGATTCTTCGGGAAAGATCGCCCTTATCGGTCTCTTCAACGCGATTAAGGGAGTCCACTTCCCCTTGCGGCAACCTAAGCTGTCCGTTTACGTTTCGGCGACTGAGGCATACCCGGAAACGAGATTCAAAATTGACATTGTGCATTCCGAAGACGACAGTAAGGTCGTAGTTCAGTTGAACGGACCTCCTCCACTCCAGACGACGCCATTGACCGTATGCGACTTCAACTTTGAACTGCGAAATCTTGTGTTCCCGGAACCAGGACTATACTTCGTTCGTTTTTGGGGGAACGATTATCTCATGTTGCAGCGCCCCTTTCATGTGATTCAATTGCCAGCAGAGACAGCGAATAAGGAGTCGTGAGGCAAATCATGAACGACACGCAACATACAGCTGAGATAGTCCCAATCGCTCCATTCGAAATCCAGGAGAATGAGGGGCAAACGTCGACGATGGCGCCTTGCGTGATCGTCTCTCATCCCGCCTCGGAACCCACGGAAGAGCAGTATCTTCGGGCCCTCGAAATCTCCGGCGTTCTCGACTTCTGGAGCCGGGATGAGGAGGATATCTACTCGGATAACGACGGCGAGCCGGCATGAATTGCGGAGACGTGGTTCTGGTTCATTTCCCCTTCACGGATGTATCCGGATCGAAACTCCGCCCCGCGCTTATTGTATCGGGTGACAGTTTCAACAAAGGCGATGATCGCGTGTTGATACCAATCAGTTCCGCTCCGTCAGCAGGCGATCCATTTGCGGCGATTATCGTTGACAATGATCCCGCGTTCGGCCAAACCGGTCTGCGACAATCATCGTCATTGAAATGGACCAAACCCCTGACCCTCTCAAAGAGACTCATCACGCGGAGATTGGGCACGCTCCCGGAGCCAAGATTGGGTGAAGTCCGCGCTCAAATCAGAGAGGTTTTTTCATGACGGGCCATTGGTCCGTTTGCACGGGTCACGCGCCCAAGAGGCCATGAAGCGGGCGTGCGGCCGCCTCAAGAAGGTCAAGAGCAACGGCGAATTCCTGATGACGATGAATTTGGTATGATGGAGCCAAGTGGGCGAACGCCGCGGTTGCGCGCGCCGGCGAGCGACAGGAGATTTTCGACCTGGCTCATGTCGATTCCGAATTCGATCGCCGCCTGCCACGCGTCGCCTCTTGCAGACGCTGTGGGGGTACGCGAATTCGTGTCGTCCCGGTTCATGACGCAGCTCTATTGTAGCCGCTCGCCCAGAATACTCGAAGGTCCGTTCGCAGCGCGTCGTCCATTGAATGAACCGGCCGGTCCCGCCTGTTGCGCGTCCCTGGTACGCGGATTACAATGCTTGCGCCATGTGGATCTGCGTTCGCTCGTGTCTCTTCGTCTTTCCACTGCTGCTGCCCGCGTGCCGTTCCGCGCCGAACCATCCCGAAATCCGCGCGGTGCTCGACGAACAGATCGTCGCGTGGAACGGCGGCGACCTTGACGGGTTCATGCGCGGCTATTGGAAGTCCGACGATGTCGTCTTTGCCACGCCTGGCGGCGAGACGCGCGGCTGGCAGCAGGTGATCGAGCGGTATCGCCGCCGTTATCCCGACGCCGCTGCGATGGGTCATCTGTCGTTCGATCGCATCACCATCGCGCGCAAGGGCCAGACCGAGGCCGAAGCGTGCGGCGTCTATCGCCTGGAAAGGGGGGAAGAGAAATTCTCGGGCCGATTCTTCCTGACCCTGCGGCGGATCGACGGCGCCTGGGTCATCGTCCGCGACTACACGGTTTCGGATCAATAACGGTCCCGGTCATTGAAACCCCGCAATACCCCGGAGAGTGCAATAAATCGTTTCACCGCATCTCGCAGCACGCCCCGAAAAACTTGGCGAACGCGGCTCAAATCCGTCCATGCGGACTGGACCGTGCCGCCATGAAACTCCAGATCCGAAAAGCCATTGAATATGCGTTGACAACAAACGCGGGGGGGGGGGTACAATATTGGCGCCGACCGGGATTCGGAGATTATCAAGAGTGCCATTTACACGTCGTCCATCACGGGCCCTGACGATCGTCGAGCTGCTCGTCGTCATATCCATTGTTTCTGTACTCTTCGCCGTCGGCCTTCCGGCGATGTCCGCCGCCCGCGGCCGCGCCGATCAAACGAAATGCCTCGAACAGTTGAGAGGGCTCGCCGGCGCATCCGCCGCCTATGCCGCGGGGGATTCAGAGGGGCAACTCCTGCCGGCCCACCCCATCGCAGACGTCAACCCGCTTCACGACGAGGGCTATTTCGACTACGGGGGGAAAACCGGCTCGAACAATGTCTGGAACGGCAATCGCTGGGGCCCCAACAGTCCGCGCACCGCTCCGACGCGGCCGCTCAATTCACTGCTCTTCGGCACGCCCGGCGAGACGACGGATTTTTCGCTGTTTCGTTGCCCGCGCGACGACGGCCTTCCAGAACGATCTTCCGAGGGCGGCGGAGACGTCTGGGACGATCAGATGGCTCGGCAACCCATGTTCAAGTCAGTGGGCACGAGTTTCTGGGGCAATGCGTATCGTGCCTTCGGCGCACTCGGCAAGGGCACGGCGCGGGGTTTCTGGTCCGTCGGGGTGCTGTTACGGCCGACATCGAGAATCCCATCGGCGGCGCAAACCGTGCTTTATGGAGAGGCGATCGCATGGGAACAGATCGCCCGGACCGGCAACGCTTCGGGTCCATATTTCGTTTTGCGCGGCTTGCCGGGCTGGCACGCAAACCACCGGTTCAACATGAGCTTTTGTGACGGCCACGCCGAATCCATCCGTATGGCTTGGCACGTGCTGACGAGCGGGACCGACCCGATGGGACCCGACGGCTCGGCGTTACACGTTCGCGGTCCGGATTTTCGATTCGATTGCCGGCCGGATGGCCTGATCGCGGACGCGCCGGAGTAAGTGAGCACGAGTTGTTTCGCGCCAGGGCCACGCTGGCGCGGAGCCGAGCGAAGATGACGATGGCAACGCGATCCGCCAGAACAACGATGCTCCTGCTTGCTTTGTCGGCCGTAGGCATCTCGGCCGTGATGGCGGTTGGTCTGCGCCGCGTACGCGTGGCGTCGTCCGTTCCGCCGCTTTCCCTGGATGATGGTGATTCGATAGTCGTCGGCCATCGGCTATGCGGCGAGTCCATTCCCGGCCGCCTTAAGATCGTGAACCCATCGGACCGGACCCTGATCCTGCGCGAGATCCATCGATTCTGCGGATGCGTCAGCGTGGACGCGGGGCCCCTGCCGCGGTCCCTCGAACCCGGCGCGCTCTTGCCGGTCGCGTTCAAGCTCGATGCCCGCGATATTGAGGGCCCCCTCGAGCAGCCGATCGACTTCGTTTGCGAGGGGTTCGACAAGCCGTTTCGCGCGTGGATCAAGGGCCAGGCGCACTTTCCTTTACCCCCCAGCATTGAACTTGGGGCGTTTGGCGCTCCGTTTCAAACGGATGTGAAACTACGCGAATTGGCGGTAAGCCATGGTTGCGAGATTATTGCCGCCAGATCCCTTGACGAGGATCTCATCGTGCATGTCGAGCCGAAGGCACTCCGTTTGGCCGTTCCGCCGGGGGCGGCGGGGCGGCGGATCGATACGGCGGTGGACGTCACCTATCGCGGCGCTCCCATCACCACGCAACGCGTGGTCGTTCACGGATCGGCGTCCGGCGGCCTGTTGGCGCGGCCGGACGTGCTCGTGTTCGGGCGCATGGAAGTCGGCGGCGCGCCGGTTACGCGGGAGGTCGTTGTCGAGGACGCGGGACGACGACCCTTTGAGATTCGTGCCGCGACCTGCGACCAAAATGTATTTGCCGTCGAACAGGCCCAAACGACTCCCAATTCGGCTGTCATCAAGGTGACGGCGCGCCCGACGAGAGCGATGGGCATTGACCAGACAGTGATGATTCAAACCGCGGACCCGCGGCGTCGTGTCGCGGTCCGTTGCGTCGGATTGGCAGAATAGCGGTTCCCGACGCGCGAGTGGGTGCTCGCACCCGGGCAATCGCCAGAAAACCATTGAGGAGAAAATACTGATGCAAACGCAAACGCGATCTCGAGTTGCCTTACTGCTCATTGTGACGGCGGCTGTAACGTTTCTCGTCGGTTTTGCGCTCGTCGGACAGGCGGTTGCGTTTCCGCAGGGAGACCCCACGCCGGTCTCGGCGGTCAACAAGTGCCCGGCCGCGTGCAATGGAACCCTATGCGGCGGCAGCCCGTGCCATTGCGACGGTGACGTATGCGTAACGCATGCGAGTGAAGACCCGGAGCCCGTCGATCCGTAGGACGGAATCTTCGATTCGAACGAAATCGGTGCGGCGGCCGCACGCACGCTGCGCCACTGTAGAAAGTCCCCTGGCGCGTCTATGGGTTGAGGTTGCGCGTATGAAGCGCGTTCAGCTTGTGGTCATTGTTGGCGTCTTTGCCCTTGTCGGCGGGGGGGCCGTCGGCCTTTATTATCAACGATCAAAAGGTCCACCGGGTGACTGGATGCCGACGGCGACGCTGAAGGAGCGCGAGGCGGCTGCCCGAAAGGAGGGGCAATGGGCGGAGTGCAAGCTGACGGCCATTGAAGATGCGGATGCGTTTAGAAAGGCATTGGCGGCGATTCCGTTGCGGGTCGAGACGGCGGTGTCGCCCGAGGAAGTTGGCGCGCTGCGGGACATCCTTTTCCAGCAACTCATCGCCCGCCATCTGGGCTCGCTCGACGCGTACAAGGATACCTTTGGCCGCAACCGCCGCCCGATCATCGACGAGCGCAACCGGGACTGGCTTGCGCGAAAGCATATGTTACGTTTCGACGAGGAACTCGCGCCGGCGGCGTCAGCGGAGGCCGTCTTCGAGAGGTTCTGGCGAGCGGAATATCAGTCGCAGGATGGGGAGCGTCGTTTTGAAGCGGTCTGCCTGAAGGAGGGCGGAGCGCTGATTGTCATTGGCGAGGTGCACACGGCTGATCTCTTGACTTTTCTTACGCCGAAGGAGCAACAACGGTGGTTCACCTGGCCCGGCGCCCGCCGGCTTCATTCGGCCGAGATGTACCTGCCGGCAAGGTCGCTGGATTCCGTGTTGCAGGACTCCGCGCGATGCAAACAGGCGGAGGTCTTGCTGGTCATCAAGAGCCGAAACGGCGACGTGTGGTGCTGGATGACACATTGGAATCTCGCCCCGAATTCGGTAGACTGGGGCATCCGTGGTTCGTGGGCCGTCTGCTCTCGACGGAAATACGACGTGCCCATATAGTTTGACTGCTTCGCGACAATCTCGTGGACGGGCTCCGATCACCAACATCGCAATCTTGGCCCCATTCGGCTCCGGGCATCCTCCGGCGGATTGCCGGCGGCTAGGTCATCGTCCGCGCCGCGACTACACTGTGTCGGAATCAAAGCGGTCTATCGGGGCGTTGATGCCGTGGAAGGCAAGTTCGTCCGCACTACCGTCATTTGGGTCGCGGCTGTTGCGGTCGGGGCCGTGCTGGCCGCCGTCCTGGTGACGAAACTGGTCGTCTGGCTTCGCGAGATTTGAGCCGTCGTCCCCCGCCTTGCAAGGTCGCCGACGCATCCGTTAAGCTATGCGGCTCGCGATATCACGGACTTTTCACACAGACCGGCAAGGAGAAACGGGCCATGATGAAATGGCTGCGTGCCCATACGAAACAGATCATGGTCGCCGTCGTGCTCCTGGCGATGTTTTCGTTCGTCGGGGGATCGGCCCTGGTGTCGATCATGGCGCCGAACCCCGCCAACGAAACGGCCGCCCGCGCCTTCGGCGTCGAGATCAAGCAGGGAGACTTCGGTGAGTCCAACTATGACATCACCGTCCTGGAACAAATCCTGCGCCGCGCTCCGCAGGATGCGGCGGTATACGGTCAGGCATGGCAATTCGGCCAACGAAAGCTGCGCCCCGAGCATTTTCATCTGTTGACCATGGAGGCCGATCGCGCCGGCGTCTTCGTCTCGGAGGAGGAACTGGACCGGGAAATGGAACAGTTACCGGCCAGCTTTCTCGAGCAGCTCCGCACGAACAGCCGCATCACGTCATCGATGATCCGCAACGCCCTGACGAAGTTCATCGCCATCTCGAAGAACGCCGGGTTCGTCTCCGCCTCGGCGGTTCCCTCCGAATCGCAGGTCCGCCGGTACGTCGCCGACACGGAGAGCAAGATTCGCGTGCGGTACGTTTCCATTCCCGCAAACCCGTTCGTGGACGAAGCGGCGCCGATCGGCGAGGACGAACTTCAGCGGCATTTCGAGGAATACCGCGACGTCGATTCCGAGACGAGCGAATCGGGCTTCGGCTATCGTTATTCGCGCCGCGCGAAGGTCCAGTACGTCGTCGCCGATTTCAACGCGATCGCGCCGCGAATGGACGTTTCGCTGGATGCGGTCAAGGCCTATTGGAAATCGAACAAGGCGGACTACACGAAGGTCGTGTACCTCCAGCCGCCGGTGACCGGAGAATCCACGACCCAGCCCGCCCCGCCGCCGACTCCGAAACTGGAGCAAAAAACGTTCAGCGAGGCCAAGGCCGACGTCGAGCGCGAGCTGCGCGACCGCCAGGCGCAGCGCGTGGCCCGCAAGGCGATGGGAGACGTTCTCGACGCGCTGAACAAGCCCTGGTTCGAGGTCGAAGTCGATCCGGAGACCGGCTACAAGCCGATTCCGCCGGGAGCCGACGCGCCCGAGGCCATGAAGGGCGTCTGCGACCGGATGGCCGCCGAGTACGGCATTCCCCTGACCTACGGCGAGACCGATTTCCTCGACGACAAGGCCCTGCGCACCCAGCAGGACATTCGCGCCGCGCGCGTGGTCGGCTCGTCGCAACTGGGGCTAGGCGACTACGCCCTTCGCGTGCCGGGTTTTCATGATCCGATGAAAGACGATAACACGCAGAGCTGCCTGCAATTGTTTCAGCCGCCGGACGCCATCCTGGAAGCGGGCGGGGCGCGCAACGTCGCCGGGCAGTTTCAGTTTCAGATCGATCGGCTCGTCATCTTTCGGGTGATCGCCACGGCCCAGGCCGCACCGCCTCAGTCGCTCGCCGAAGTGCGCGACCAGGTCGAGCAGGACGTTCGAATGCAGCGCGCGTTCGACGCATCCGAGCCGGTGGCGATGGAGTGTCTCGCGACCGCGCGCCACCTCGGCGTGGACAAGGCGCAGCCATACTTCGAGGACCTCAGGAAGGATGGCAAGATATCGACCATGATCGCGCCGCCGTCGTTCGCGCGGCGCGTTCCATTGAGCGGGGCCGCGGCCATGGAGGCCATCGATGAGGGCCGCACCCCCCTGGGGCCGCCGAGCGTGTCCGGCATCGGCGCCGTCGAGCCGTTTGTCAACGCCTGTTTCGAAATGGCAGAACCGGGCTGGATGCCTCCGTCGCTGGAATTGCCGACGACGCTGCGCGTGGCCAAGGCGACGACCCAGCCGGCCGTGCTCCCGTCGCCGTTGGTGCGGCTCGTCCCGCTGCGGACGCTCAAGCGGTGGATCATCGTCGAACTCGTCGAGGAGGAACCGGTCGACCGCGACCGATTTGAAACCGACCTGCGCCTGGCGGCCTACCGCCGCCTGCTGTCCCAGCGCGCGGGCATGATGCAGTCGCGCTGGTTCGACCCGGAGAACATCGAGGCCCGATGCGGATTCGAGAAGCTCGCCGCGCCGATCGACTTCGGCGCGCTTCGCGGCGTGTCGCCCGCCGATCAGCCCGCGCCGTATTTCTGAGGCATTTTCGTGATGATCGCCGCGCTCGGCCGGTGCGAGGATGCCGATGGTCGCGCCTCGATCAGTAGAAGATCGTCACAATCAGGTGTTGCTCGACGTGCTTGGCCTCGAACGGGCCGACCATCGTCGTGACGTTCTTGATATACACGTCCGGGTCCGCGTCGATCCACTCGTTGATCAGGTCGTCCATGTGGGCCAGGGCGGCGGGCGTCAGCTTGCTGTGAAACGTGCGAATCCGCGTGGGCGGCTCGTTCGTTGCGGAGACGGGACGCTTGAGATCGGATTCATGGTGGGCGCCGGCCAGCGTGCTGCCCTGGGCGAAGCTGCGAATCTTGGACGGGCCCTTGGCGGGCGATTCCAGGTCCTCATCGAGGGCGATCTTTTCGTCGGCGACGTCCGTCGCCGGTCGTGCCGCGGCGGCGGCCTTTTGAGCGGCGATCGCTTCTTCCCGCTTCTTCTGCACACACGCCGGACAGAGCAACACGCCATGCACCAGTCCGGCATGGCGATTGACGATCTGGTCGTGCGAAATGGCGCCGCCGCACCCTTCGCATGATTTCGTGGCGGCTTCGGTCATGTTGTTCGCATCCTCGCACGCGGTCCGTCACGACGCACATTGACGGGCGATGCATCCCGCTACGGGTGACGCTCGCTCGACGCCGCTCTCCAGTATAAAACAACGGCGTGCGACCGGGCAATCCTGCGGCGAAAATCGTGAAGAATCGCGGCGCGGCGCGAAAAGGCCGATGGCGGCTAACCCGCCATCGGAAGTGACTGGACACTTCTGAGCGTGCCCATGGCCATCGTGGAGACGGACATCAACCCGACCATCGTGCCGAACAGCGCCAGGCCCCGCGAGGGGACCCTGAGGATCAGCAGCACGAGACAGGCGGCCAAGAACAGCGCGGCGATGGCGCCGATGGGCATCCCGATGCTCAGGTCCACGGTGGCGAGAATGATGAGCAAAAGGGTGGAGGCGAATTTCATCTGACGGTGGACCAGCGCCATCTTCCGGCCGGTCACGAGGATTCCGGCGACCAGAGTCGCCGCGATGACCGCCGCCATGAGCCACGGTCGATCGGACTGTGAATCGGCGTGCAGATTAAAGAGATGATACAGACCGGTCAGAATCGCGAACCCCTGCACGAAGCGCCGGGCGACGATGTATCGACGGCTTGTCAGCCATTGCAGCGGCGACTTCTCGCCCTGGACCCGCGACATCATGGGTAGCGGGCCCGAGGCGTCGGCGTAGGCCGGTGACGGCGCCGCCGCGATGGTCGTGCCCTCGGACGAGAACAGATCGAACCGGAATCGGAACTCACCCAGGCGAAATGACTGCATCGGCGCCAGCCGGCCGCGGGCGATGCGCTGCTTGCCGACCCAGGTTCCGCTCTTGCTCTGATGGTCCTCCAGAATCACGCTGCCCTTGTCGGAAAGCAGCAGGCGGCAATGGAAGTCGGACAGTTCGTCGCTCTCCAGCGAGAGCCAGTTGCCCGGTGACTTGCCGATGCGCAGCTCGGCGCCGACGGGAAGGACGAACTGCTCGCCGACCCAGTAGGGGCCTTCCATCACGGTGAGCAGTGCCCGCCGCGTCCGCCCCGATCCGTCCTCGATTTCGATGGTGATTTCGCGCGTGCAGACCGGGCAGGTCAGCGTGACGACGAGGTCAAGGTCATCACAGTCGAGCGGGTTTCCGCACGGACAGCAGACCACCTGGCTCATTTGTCGAGTACTCCAAGCCGGCCGCGATACATTGTCCGCCCTCGGCCCGGGCATTGCAACCGCGGTGACTGGAATGGCTACGTCCGCCGGCATGGGGCCGCGTCAGTCCTGTGGCCTCTGAAAATGAGATGCTCAGCGACTTTTCTGGGCCGTCATCGCCGGTTTCCGCACCGCGGACGCGGCTCACGCAGCACGGACGAAAGTGCCGATGATCGATACGCGCCGGCGGGAGATTCCCACGGCGCAGTTTCTGCGCGAGGCGGTCCAATGCTCTATCTCGCCGCATGCTTCTGGCTCATCGTCGTCATGCTGCTGGCGTGGGGGGTCAACGGGCTATGGCGCTCGCTCATCACGCAAAAGACGCTCGATGCCCTGCTCTTTCCCGGGACGGTGGTCCTCAAGCTGGGGCGGATCGTCGGCCTGCTGATCGCCGGAGCGAAACTCGGAAAGCCCAGGGCCCAGCACGTCGGCGGCCCGGCCATTCCGGACTGGGAGCCACGACTTCCGGTGGTCGGTCCGATGTTTGTCGCGCTGATCCCGATGATGGCGCTGGCCGTGGTCCTCGGGCTGGTCATGACCCAGCTCGGGGCGTCACTGTTGACCCAATATCCCAGCGACCTGTTGGCCACGGTCGTTCCGGTCTCCCTCCCCGCGTTCTGGGAACAGCTCCGGTCCCTGATCTCATTGGGCGAAGCGACGGTCGACGGAATCGGGTCATTCTCAAACGGTACGATGAAGCTGATCGCCTTCGCCTATCTGATGATCGCGCTCACCGTCCAACTCGCCCCGATCCGCGGCAACGTCCGCGGTCACGTCGGCGCGATCGCGGCGCTGTGCGGCGGAGCGGCCGTCGCCGGCAGCATGGCGCCGAGTCTGCCGGAGTGGATACAGGCGGCATGGCCCCTGCTGGCCCTGGCCACCGGCTGGCTGCTCATGCTTCTAATGGTGTCGTTGTTCGCTCGCGGCCTCGTCGGCAGCATCCGCATGGTCCTTTCCCTGGAGTCGCCATGATTCGGCGTCGGTCCGGCCCAGCCGCCGTGCTGTCGAACTCGCTCGGACCGGATGCGCGGGCACAACGGGTCTGGCGCGATGCACCGACGGCGGCGGCCGGGTCGGGAGCGGAGGATATTTCGCGGAAGATCGTGAGCATCGAGCGGCTGCGCGACGGCATCGCGCGGCTGAGGTCCTCCGCGCCGGGCGCGAGACCGCGCATCGTGCAGTGCCACGGGTGTTTCGACATCGTTCATCCGGGGCACATTCGCTACCTGCAGTTTGCCCGATCGACCGGGGACGTGCTGGTCGTCTCCATCACCGGCGACGCGACGATCCACAAGGGCGAACAGCGCCCCTACATTCCGGAGGAGCTGCGGGCCGAGAACCTCGCCGCGCTGCAATTCGTGGATTTCGTGACGATCGACCCGCACCCCACCGCGGTCGAACTGCTCGAAGCGATACGCCCCGACGTGTACGTCAAGGGTCACGAATACGCCGCGAGCAAGGACCCGCGCTTTCTGCGCGAGCGGCACGTCGTCGAGTCGTACGGCGGTCGCGTCGTCTTTTCCAGCGGGCAGGTCGTGTTCAGCTCGAGCCGCCTGGGGGAAACGCTCGCCCGCGACGCCTCCATGGAGAGCGAGCGACTGGGCGTCCTGTGTCGGCGGCACGGCATGGACCGCGTCGCATTTTTTCGCCTGCTCGATCGATTCCGGGGCATGCGCGTGCTGGTCGTCGGCGACACGCTCGTCGAACGATACGTCCTGTGCGACGCGGGTTCGGTCGCCTCGGAATCTCCGATGATGTCGTTGACCGAGCTCGATTGCCGGGATCATTTCGGCGGCGCGGCCTTTCTCGCGGCGCAGGCGGCGGCCCTGGGCGCCTGTCCCGTTCTGGTCACGGTCGGCGCGAACGATCGCATGTTCGGCGACGCCGCGCGGGCATTGGCGGCCGCCGGCGTCGAGGTTCGCTGCGTGGCGAGGCGGGAGGCGCTTCCGATCCGTACGCGGTTTCTCGTCGACGACCAGAAAATGTTCAAAGTTGATCGGGGCGCGGCGCTGGCGATGGACTCCGTCGGCCGCCGCGCCCTGTCCGAGCATCTCGACGAGCTGTCGTCCGACGCGGACTGCGTCCTTCTGCATTCCTGCGGCATGGGATTACTGGATCGCGACGTTCTGGACCGGTTCGATCGAGCCGCCCGCGAGCGCCGCCCCTTCCTGGCCGCCGGCGCCGCCGAGCCGTTCGGCGATCTTCGCATGATGCGGCACGTTGATTTGCTGTGCGCCTCGGAGCGCCGAATCCGCGTCGGGCTCAATGATTTCGACAGCGGCCTGTCGACGCTCGTCTACGACGCCCTACAGATGACGCAGTGCGCCCAGATGATCGTCAGTGTGGCGAAGCGCGGATTGGTCACGTTCGACCGTCCCACGCACGACCCGCGCGACGCCAAATGGTCGGACCGGCTGCGCAGCGAGTATCTGCCCTGCCTGGCGGACCGCGCCGCCGATCGGCTCGGATGCACCGAGACGATGCTGGTGACCGCGGCGCTGTCGTTGACCTGCCGGGCCTCGCTGATGCAGGCCGCCTACGTCGCCAACGCGGCGTCGGCGTGCGGGGCGCTGCGCCAGGGGCCGACGGCCGTCGCGGCGGACGAACTGCGACAATGGGCGCTGCGGCGACGCGAGCTTGTCGTGCCGCCCCGGACCGGCGTGAGTTCGCCGATTTACGACGACATCGAGCGACGTTCCTGTGTCATCTCCTAAGTGCAGCGTCATTATTCCGACGCGCAATCGCCGTGCGACGCTCGCGAGCACGTTGAACCGCCTGACCCGATTGCCGGACTCGGGTCTGGAGATCATTGTCGTTGACAACGGTTCGACGGATGGCACGCCCGGGCTGGCGGCGGCGTTTGCCTCGGTTCGCTGGATATGGCTGGGGACCAATCTCGGCTGCGCGGCGCGCAACGTGGGCGCCGCGGCGGCCTCCGCGCCGCTGCTTCTGATGCTCGACGACGACAGTTGGCCGGCCGCCGGCGTGGTCGATCGCGCCGTCGAGAGATTTCGCCGCGACGCCGGTATGGGAGCCGTCGCCTGTCGCGTTCGACTGGCAACGGCGCCCCACCGCCACGACGCCGGGGGGGTGCCGGGCGTGTTCTTCAATTGCGGCGCGTTTCTGCGGCGCGACGCGTTGGAGGCGGCGGGCGGATTCCCGGCGGATTTCGACTACTACGTCGAGGAGTACGACCTGGCCTGCCGCCTCTGGCAGCGCGGATGGCGGATCGAGCCGCACGGCGACCTGCTGGTGTGGCACGATCGAGTCGGGGCCAATCGTGACAACAACCGGATGTTGCGATTCCTGGTGCGCAACAATCTGCGGCTCTGGGACCGCTATGCACCGGCGTCGGTCCGTCGCCGCATGTTGGATGAGACGCTCGAGCGCTATGCCCGGGTGGCGAATAAGGAAAACGCCGTCGGCGGCTACCAGGAAGGATTGCGCGAGGGGCGTGAAGCGATGCAAAGATCGCGCCGCCGAAACGGCGCACTGAGCGTCGCGGAATTCACAAACTTGTTCGGGCTCGATCGCGCGCGTGTCGTTCTTGCCGAGTGGGCCGATAAGTGCGCGATCAGAAAAACGGCCATTTGGCAACGCGGAAAGGGCTGCGAGCAGTTGATGGATTTGCTGGGCGATCTTAACATCTCGATTGAGGCCGTTTGTGACGACGCGGTGCATGCGGCGGAGTGGCGCGGCGCGCCGCTGCTTCACCTGTCGCAGTTCGCCCCTGGCGATTGCGACGGCGTCGTCGTCGGTTCCCTCTCGCCGGGGACGGCTCAGGACACGCGAGATGATCTGCGACGAGCATTCCCGGAACTTCCCTCCGTATCCGCCGCCCCGTGGATCCACGACGGCGAGGCGGCATCGCGGTGCGGGACAAGGATCCGCCGCCTCGCGGCCAGCGGCCGTTGATCCGAACTATTTGCTAAGCCGGTTTCGCCTACGGGCCGATTCCTGCGCTGCCGCGCAGTCGCCTCGTCGGTTCGCGCGGCCGCATGGACACGGATGGCCCGCGCTGCTCGCAACCGCTGCCCGGCGGATCGCCCAGGCGCAACGCCGATATCACGGGGGACCGGTGCGGTGAAACGGCACGGCAAGAACATATCCGGCCTCCTGGCCGCGAGGATACGCGGTAAGAAGCGCCACGGCCCCGACGCGTCCGCGCCGTCGCCCGGCGGGCAACTGCGCTTGAGCCGTCCTGAAGCAGACGCATCGGTCGATGCTCCGCGCCGGTCGTCCATCGAATCATCTTCGGATGGCCTCGCGCGCGACGTCGCCGTCGCCGCACGGGCGATGGACCAGATAGGCGATCGATTGCAACTGATGATCGACTGGACGAAGGATGGCAATTGTTCGTGCCGCCTTTCCCCACGGCGGCGAGCCGACATCCAGTCTCGCGTGGACCGCGCCGTCGCGGATATCGAAAGCAGCGCGACGGTATCTTCCACGGCCGGCCGCCCCCTGCTCGATGGGACTTGGCGCGTGCGGCTCAAAGGCGCCGAGGGCATGACCCAGTGGGAATTGCCGATCCGCTCGATGCATCCGAGCGATCTCGGCCCCGATGCCGCCCAGACGCTCGCCAGCATTCGATCGGGGGGACGGTTTTCGGCGATCGCCAGCCCGATGGCCGTTGTACACCTTATTATTGTCACCGCTTTTCAACAGGTCTCGATGCAGCGCCGCCAATTGTCGGTGTTCACGCGCAAGTTGCATCGCGACCTCGACTCGGTCCTGAAGATCGCGATGGAAAATGCCCGGGCCGCACAGGTGGCCGCGTCCGACGAGGACTTCGCGGTCCAGACCAGCGCGATCAGTCAGGCGCACATCCTGGCCCGGCAGCTTGCGGATGCCGGTTCCGCCACGGCCGATGGCCAACCAGAGCCATTGAAGCTGCGACCACCTTGATCGTGAGACAATGCGGTGGCGTCCCCGGGCAAGGCACCGCCGCTCATTGCGCCTCTTTTCGATCTACACGCCGCCGCGGCGAGCCCCGCCGGCCGACCCGAGCTCATCCATCGGCACGAATTGCCTCACGACGCGGGGGCCGTCGCGGCGCCGCCCGGGCGTTTGGCCGATAAACGCGGCTTGGCGCGATCGCCGTTGCAGCCGCGCGATTCATGCCGGTCGACTTGTGTACGGCCCGCGGATGGCCACCGCCAGATTGATAAAAAGTTTTCGTCCGTAATGAAAGTCGCTCAAAGTCCGGCCCGATAGCACGGGCAATGATTCGGAGGCCGGAGTTCCGCCGGTTGTTGGCGGAAAAGGCATTCCGGACAAAACGAGCGCGCAAGGTGGCGCGTCGGGGCCCGCGAAAACCGAAGCAGGAATCGGCGGGCGTTCAGGGAGGAACCCATGAGTCGGATCAACACCAACGTTCCCGCCCTTCAGGCGATTACCAAGCTGATCGGCAACCAGGCGGACCTGGCCACGCGCCTCGAGCGGCTCAGTTCAGGATTGCGCATCAATCGCGGCGCAGACGATCCCGCGGGACTGATCGCCTCGGAATCGTTGCGATCGGAGATTCGCGGCATCGAGGCGGCGATCGACAACTCGACCCGCGCGATCAACGTCATCAGCACCGCCGACGCGGCCCTGGGGGAAGTGTCCAAGCTCCTCCTGGAGGTCAAGGCGCTGGTCAACGCCTCGACGAACAGCGGCGCGCTGTCCGACGATGAGGTGCAGGCCAACCAGCTCCAGATCGACTCGCTGCTCGAGAGCATCAACCGGATCGCCAACTCGACGCAGTTCAACACCAAAAAGCTTCTGAACGGCGAGCTGTCCTATACGGTCAGCGGGCAAAACGCCGCCAACCTTGCCCGGCTACAGATCTTCGGGGCCAGGATTCCCACGGGTCAGTCCCTGCCGGTCACCGTGCAGGTCACGCAATCCGCGCAAACGGCCACACTCAACATCGCCGCCGGCGCCGCCAATGGGCTGTCCGCGGCCGGCGGCAGCGCGACGCTCAGCGCGTCGAATAACGTCACCCTCGAAGTTCGCGGCCGACTGGGCACCGAGGTCTTCACCTTCACCGGCGGGACCGACGTCAGCGCCATCGCAGCGACCGTCACCAGCTTCAGTACCCTGACCGGCATCTCCGCCACCGTGACCACCACCGGCGGCGGCAGCGCCACCGGCCTGAACTTCAACAGCGTCGGATACGGCAGCGATGAATTCGTGTCCGTCCGGGCCATCACCGGGACCTTCGACGTCGCGCCGGGCGACCAGGGCGACACCGAGGATCGCGGCCGAGATGCAGGCGTGCTCGTCAACGGTCAGACGGCCACGGTCAACGGGCTCATCGCTCGGATCCGCACCAGCGGGCTGGACATCGTGGCCGACCTCTCGCAGCCCTTCGGCACGACGCTCTCCACGACGACGTTCGGCATCACCGGCGGCGGGGCCAATTTCCAGATCGGCCCCCAGGTCAACAGCGACGGCCTGGTCAGCATCGGCATCCCCTCGCTGACCACGTCGAACCTCGGGAACTCGACGGCGGGATTCCTGAACTCGATCGGCACCGGCGGGCCCGCCAACATCACGGACTCGGCGAATCACCCGACCGCCGCGGCGATCGTCCAGGCGGCAATCACCCAGGTCGCGACCCTCAGCGGCCGGCTGGGCGGATTCCAGGCCAACCAGATCGAGACCAACCTCAACAGTCAGCGTGTGGCCCTGGAAAACGTCAAGGCGTCGGAATCGACGATTCGCGACACCGATTACGCCACAGAAGTATCGAACCTCACGCGGGCCCAGATCCTCGTGTCGGCCACGACGCAGATTCTGGGGGTCGCCAACCAGATACCACAAAACGTCCTGGCGCTGCTGGGATGATCGTGGCCGGCGGCAAAATCCGCCTTTTGACATCACGGCGGACTTGGGCGTCTGGAGCCGCCCAAGTCCGCCATTCGCTTTTCCGATATCCATATGAAGCATCGCTTCGAAGAGCTTCCCGACGTTGGCGACCCTTTTCGAGGGAGTTCGCAAATGAACGCTTCGACCGTGCGAGAATCCTGCCTGAAGCGCGCCTGCATCCTCACCTGCTACGTCGACGGGCGAAAGCGATTTCGCGTGGCGCCGATCCACACGCAGCCGCTCGACCGCCGCGCGGCGCCCGGCGATTCGATCGCGCCGACGGATCACGGCGGACCGTCGATGTCCCTTTGAGCCGCCGTCGAGCCGGTTCGCGCGCCGCCTGGCCCACGAGGATTTTTCATGTCTACGATTTCCACCGGCATCGGGCTCGTCTCCGGTCTTCCCATTCAGGACCTGGTCGATTCGCTGATATCGATCCAGTCGCGGCCGATCACCCTGCTTCAGAATCGGCTGTCCCAGGTCAATGCCCGGCGGACGGCGCTGCTGCAAATCTCCGCGCAGTTACTGGCCGCCCAGAATATCGCCGCCAGATTCAAGTCGGCGGACTTCTTCAAGCAGGCCGGCGCGACCAGCTCCAACGAATCGTCATTAGTGGCCACGGCGCTGGCCGGCGCCGTGCCCGGGCAGTACGCCTTCACGGTTCGCCAGCTCGCGTCCGCCCACCAGGTCATCTCCGGGGGATTCGCCACGGCGGACAGCACGCCGATCGGGGCCGGCGTCCTCACCATCGAGCGGGCCGCCGGTCGGGTGAACGGCTCGACGCCGCTTGACTTCCTCCGCGGACAGGAGGGGATTCAACGCGGCCGCATACGGATCACCGACCGGGTCGGCGGAACGGCCCAGATCGATCTGGTCACGGCGGCGACGATTGACGACGTCATCCGACGAATCAACGCGCAAACGACGGCGAACGTCACCGCTCGTATTGACGGCGACCGCCTGATCATCACCGATGCCACCGGACTGTCCACCGGGTCGCTGTCGGTCGCCGAGGTCGGCGGCGGGCGCACGGCTTCGGAACTGGGGATCGCCGGCACGAGTTCGTCCGGCGAGATCACCGGCGCCAATCTCGTCTCGATCAACGAATCGACCCGTCTGAGCGCTCTCAACGACGGCAACGGCGTGCGCAGACTCTCAGGTCAGGACGACTTCGAAATCGCGCTGGCGGACGGCTCCGTCATCGCCATCGACCTGTCCGAACGGCTGGCGGCGGACACGCCGCTGTCGCTGCTCAACCGCGGCGCCGGAATCGGAACCGGCTCGATCCAATTGACCAACCGGGCCGGTCTGGAGGCCCAGGTCGATCTCTCGGCGGCCGTGACGCTCGGCGACGTGAAGGACGCAATTGAAGCGGCGGGCGTATCGCTCAGCGTCGTAATCAGCGGGCAGAAGCTCATCATCAATGACGCCGCCGACGGCGACGGCGCCACCCGTATCGAAGACCTCGACGGCGGAACGGTCGCCGCTTCGCTGGGGATCGACAAGTCGTCCGAAACCGGCTCCATCAGCGGCGACGACGTCTACTTCGTCGAAACCCTCGGGGACGTCCTTCGCCTCATCAACGACGATGCCGACAATGGAGGTAAACTCTCGGCCGCCATCTCCGCCGACGGGCTCGGATTGACCCTCACCGATCAAAGCGGCGGCGGCGGCGTCTTGTCCATCTCCGCCCTCAACGGCTCCAGCGCCGCGGACGATCTCGGTCTGCTCGCCGCGCCGAACGGCAGCGTCGTCAACTCCCGACGACTCGTGGCCGGCCTGGACACCGTACTGCTGCGGTCGCTGAACGGTGGAAACGGCGTCACCGCCGGGACCGTGTCGCTGACGGACCGCTCGGGCGCGGCTGCCATCATCGACCTCACCGCCGCCGCGACACTGGCGGACGTCATCGGCGCGATCAACGCATCGGGCACGGCCATCACCGCGTCGGTCTCGCCGTCCGGGTTGGGCATCGTATTGAGCGATTCCAGCGGCGGCGGCGGCCATCTCATCGTCGCGGACGTCTCCGGGACGATCGCCGGGGAACTCGGTATTTCCGTGGATGATGCCGTCAATGGCGTGGCCGGCGGCAATTTGCAGAAGCAATACGTCTCCGCCGCGACGTTGCTCTCCGATCTGAACAACGGACTGGGAATCGCCCGTGGCCGATTTCGAATCACGGACTCCGCCGGACAGTCCGCCGTGGTGGATCTGACGCAGGGCAACGAAAAACGCTTGCAGGACGTCATCGACGAAATCAACTCGCGCGGCATCGGCGTCACCGCCAGGATCAACGATACCGGCGACGGGCTTCTCATCGAGGACATCGCGGGCGGGGCGCTCGCGCTTCACGTCACCGAAGAGGGCGGCGCCACCGCGTCCTCGCTCGGAGTTCTCGGCCAGGCCGAAGACGGCGCGACGTACATCGACGGCTCGTTCGAAACGCGGATCGAGATCGACGCGGGCGACACGCTCGACTCGCTTCTGGCCAAGTTCGATCAGAGCCGCGCGCCGGTCGACGCCGCCATTCTCAACAGCGGCGGCGGGAGCCGACCCTTTCGATTGAACCTGGCGTCCGCCCAGTCGGGAATCGCCGGCGTGCTGGCGATCGATGCCGGCGCGACAGGATTGAGCTTCGACACGCTGGCGGAGGCGAAGAACGCCACGCTGGTCTTCGGACCCGATGACGCCGCCGCGCCGCTGGTCGTGACCGGGGCCTCCAATTCGATGAGCGGCGTCATCAGCGGCGTGCGCCTGGAACTCGTAGCCGCCTCCGACACGCCGGTGACCGTCACCGTCCAGCGCGACGTCGATACCATCGTCGAGGATGTGTCGAAATTCGTGGCCGCCCTGAACGCCGTCATCGGCAGCATCGACGAACTCTCGCGTTTCGACGCGGAGTCGGAAACCCGCGGCGTGCTGACCGGCGACGCCACGGCCCGGCGCGTGCGCGACCGCCTGGTCTCGCTGGCGTCGCAAACGATCGGCAACGGCGCCCTCGGTCGGTTGAGCGACATGGGCATCACCGTGGGCCCCGGCGCGGTGCTGAAGTTCGACGAGGTCGCTTTTCGCCAGCAGTTCGAACTCGACCCGGAGGGCGTCGCCGCGTTTTTCTCTACCGAAGAGACGGGTTTCGGCGCCGTCGTCCAGGCGGAGATCGATCGCTTCACGGACGCCGACTCGGGAGCGATCGCGCTGCAAAACGAGGCCCTCAGGTCGTCGGAAGACCTCTTGAATGGTCGAATCGAGCAACTGCAACGCCTGCTGGAGCGCCGCCGGCAACGTTTGTTCGATCAGTTCGCGGCCACCGAGTCGATCCTCGCCCGGCTTCAATCACAGCAGGCGGCGCTGTCGTCTTTGGCCGCCTTGCAACTCCAACCGGGCTCGCCGTAACCGCGCGCGGACCAAAGCGAGAGGCGCATTCATATGGGACGCGCCCCGTCCGCCCGTGCGGGCGGGGTCCGAGATTCAACTGAATGGATCGGACCTTCGCGCCGATGGGATGGAGGACGGCGCCGGGCCCCTTCGTCGGAGGTCGAGCCGTACCGCCGGCAACGTCGAGATCATGTCGAACGAAAGGACCAGAGAGTACCTGCGCAGCGCCGTGATGAGCGCGTCGCCCGAGCAGTTGCACCTGATGCTCTACGACGGCGCCATTCGCTTTGCCCGGCAGGGGCGCGAAGCGATGCTGGCCCGTGATCATGAAACGGCGTGCGAGAAGCTGCTTCGGGCGCAGAGGATCATCGCGGAGATGCGCAACGGCCTTCGTCCCGAGATTCAGCCGGCCCTATGCGAGCAGGTGTCGGCGCTGTACGACTTCGTCTATTGGCGGTTCGTAGAAGGCAATACGCGTCACGACCCGAAGCTGATCGACGACGCGCTTCAAATCCTCGAACATCAGCGCGAAACGTGGAAGATCCTCGTGGAAAAGGTCCGGCACGACGGTACGACCCAGGAGGAGGCGACCGACGGCGCCGCGTCGTCGCCTTCCAAGACCGATTACCAACCTCTCAGCGTCCAGGGTTGACGACCTCCTCGTCGTGACGGTGAAATGCCGGGTTATCGCTGCCGGGGGCCAATCCTGCCATATCAGGCCCTTAGCGCATGCGCCGGCGCGGTTGGACGAGTCGGGAGAACCCCAGGCCGCCGATGAGAGTAAGGAATGAAGTGGGAACAGGTTTTGCAAGGATCCAGGCGATGGCTGGCATGAACCAGGGCAGGCGATACGCGATCTGGCTGTTGGCCGGGTGCGTTTGGATTTCCGGGGGCTCGATCCCATCGGCTATCGGACAGGAGCAGGATTCCGCCCCGGTTGTCCGGCCGGAAGACCTGCTGGAAAGCGCGATGGAAAAGCTCGACTCCGGCGACATCACCGAGGCCGCCAATCTCTTCAGGAAAATTCGCGTTCAGGCGCCGGACCTGCCGGGTCTCAAGCTTCTGGAAGGGCTCCTGTACATGGAAACGGGGGACGCTCCCAAGGCGATTGCGTCACTCAACGAATTCAATCGCAACGCCGGAAGCGAGCACCGCGGATACGCGGCCGTCGGCCGGATTTACGCGAAATCGCGCATGTACCGCCAGGCGATACGCCCCCTCGAGCGCGCCAAGGACCTCGCCCCGGTTCAGGTGCAGGGCCGCGCCGTGAAGGCGAACATCGGCATTGAGCTGGCGACCGTGCTTCACAAGCTGAAGCGGACGGACCGCGCCCTGGTGGAGGCGGCCGAAGCCGAGAAACTGTCTCCCAACGATCCCGAGATTCAGGTCCGAACCGGCGAGATGCACCTCGCGCTGCAGAACTACGACGCGGCGCTGAGCGCCGCGGAAAAAGCCATCGCCCTCGGGTTGAGCAAGATCCGCATCGATCCCTTCACTCGGGAAACGCTGAACCTCCTCAAGGATGCCTATGAGTTGAAGATCGCCGTCGCCCGGTCCAAGCGGGCGGCCGATCCCGACGACGCCGCTCCCTATTTCACACTGGCGGAAGGGACCCGCGATCTTTCGGATATCACCCGTCGGATCGAGTTGCTGCAAGCGCGCGAATATCTCCTCGAAGCCCTCAACAACGATTCGAAGCGCAACGAGTGGCGATTATTGCTCGCTCAAATCAATCTCGAACTCGGCGGCCTTCAGGACGCCCTTCAGGAAGTGAACCGTATCCTCGAGGACGATCCCGCTCATGAGGCCGCCGCGCAACTCAAACAGATCATTCAGGAGCAATTCCGCGGTGAATAAGGCCCCGGCGCCGCCGCCGCGACATTGAAATCCGTCGTGCCACCATCGTGACGCAATCGGGCGCAAATCGTGCGCGGCGCCCCGGCATGAAGTGCGCCGTTCCGGGCTCTGCCCCTTGCTTACAACTCCGTATAAACAAAACAGTTAGGGGCTTGCTTGTTCGGCTCAAGACTTTCAGGTCTAGCGCGATTCCCGTCGATAATGTTTGGTTGACTTATCGGACAGAATTCGAACCCAGGGCGTCCGGCTCGATCAATCGGTGGTGCAAGACATGCGACGCATTCTAACGATCCTGCTCCTGGTGGCGACCGCGACGACAAGCGGTTGTGAAGCGATCGCTCGAAGGAAGTCCGCTTCCAGGGCCGCGGCGCCCGTGAAGACATCGCGCGAGTCCGTCACCGAATCGCCGTCATACCCCGGACCCGACGGCGACCTCCGCCTCTTCGGTCAGGGTGACGGGGCCCAGGAAGTCTCGTTCCACGGCCTGGCGGCGTCCAGCTTTCGGCAGCACACCGACGACGGCGAGGGGGCGGACTTTGATCCCTCGATGGATCCCACCGGCAAGAAGATTGTCTTCGCATCGACGCGGCACTCCCCCGAGAGTCACCTCTACATCAAACCGGCCGACGGCGCCGTCCTGACGCAGATCACTGACGCCCATGCGAACGACGCGCAGCCGGTCTTTTCGCCGGACGGCATGAGCATCGCCTTCGCCAGCGATCGGGGAGGTCAATGGGATATCTGGATCGTCGACGCCGACGGGCGGAACCCCAGGCAAATCACCAGCCACCGGCTGCCGGAGTTGCATCCAAGCTGGTCGCCGGACGGACGGCGTCTGGTCTTTTGCCGCGTGAATCCCAGGGTCGGTGGGGGCGAGCTGTGGATGGCCGAGATCGACAGTCCCGGTGTGAGGCAGTTGATCGGCGAGGGCCTCTTTCCATCGTGGTCGCCGATGGGCACGAAGATCGTCTTCCAAAAGGCGCGGGCCCGCGGCAGCCGCTGGTTCAGTATCTGGACGCTCGAATGGCGCGACGGCGAGGCGCTGTTTCCCACGGAAATCGCCAGCAGCCCCGATGCCGCGTTGATCGCTCCCTGCTGGTCGCCGGACGGAACGCAGATCGCCTTCACGCAGGTCTTCACGAATGATGCGGCGTCAGACGGCGCAACCGGTCCGGGGGTCAGCGGCCAGGGTCGCGCCGACATCGCCACGGTCGACGTCGATGGCCGCGGAATGCTCCGATTGACAAATGGCGGCGGCCAGAACTACTCGCCCGCCTGGTCGATCGACGGGCGCATCTATTTCACCGCCAAGCGACAGGATACAGAGAGCATATGGAGTCTGCGCCCGGCGGGCCGCAGCGACCTTCCCATCGAGGAATCAGGGGGGACATCCGGGCGGCAGGCCGCGTTTCGCCCGGAGCCGTCCGCACCGTAGGCCGAGCATGACCCGTGACCGGAGACCTGCCATCGTGATGCGCGCCCGTCGATTCAGTCGTTATCGAACCGCCATGGCGCTGGCGGCCCTCGGCGGCGCGACGGCGTGCAGCCAATCAGAGAAGGTTGGCCCGCACGAGCGATCGCTGCCGGTGCCGGTCACGTTCGCCGTTGCCCCCATTCTCAATTTCAGCGGATATTTCGATCTGGACCCGGTGAAGGCGGCGGACCTGCTGGCCTCGGAATTGTCGTACGTCCCGGGGGCGCAGGTCCTTCCCGTGAATCGCGTCGTGGCCATGCTGGCGAGTCAGGGTGGGCAGCAGATCACCTCGCCGGCCCATGCGCTGGAAGTGGCCGAGGCGGTCGGCGCCGACGCCATCGTGGTGGCGGGCGTGACCGAATACGACCCGTATACTCCGGTGATCGGGTTGGCCGTTCAGATCTACGCGCGATCGCCGCTGGCCTGGGAGTCCTGGGACGCGGTCGGGGCCTCCCGCGAGGCGCAGCCGGCATTAACGGCCGAGGCGCCGGGGGCGACGAATGTTCCGGTGGGGCAATACCAGGCGGTTTACAACGGGTCGCACGCGAAAGTTGCCGACCTCGTGCGTGCCTACGCCAAGACGCGCGAAGCGAGCGAGGATTACGTCTTCGGATGGCAACAATACTTGAAAGTACAGACTCTCTTTCTCCGATTCTGCTGGCAAGACGCGATCGGGCAACTGATGTCGCAGGAGCATTGTGTTCGCGCGATGGTGGCGTGCGTCGGCCCCGGGGAGGATCCGGCATGAAGGGTCTGGTCAGACAGTTATCGCTCGTCAAGGGCGATCATCGCTTCTTGTTCCGTTATGAGACGGGGAGCGAGGCCAACGTCATCGCGGCCTTTGCCAGTCTGGCCAGCGACGGCACGACGGATTTCGATTGGTTCGACGCGGCCGTGCTGAGCTATCAGATGGGCAGAAGATTGGAATTGGAGATAGATGAACTCCGGTCCTGAAAAGCCCGATACCCCTCATGCCCGATTCTGTCGGGCCGCGATGCCGGGGCGTCCCTAGGACCGGAAGTTCCGAAAGATCGCAGCGTATCGGGTGGGCAGACCGATCCGAGCGGTTCGGTCAGGTTGAAGAAGCAAAGGAAGTCGATTTCGCCGAGAAGAGTTCCGCGATCATGAGTCAAGAACATCCACTGGTAACGGACTTTCTCAATTATCTGCGCTTCGAGCGGCACTTCTCTCCGCACACCGGCAAGTGTTACGCGGCTGACCTCTATCAGTTCGGTCAGTTTCTCGTCGGCGGGCCCGATGCCGCCGCCGCCGCGTCCGTGCCGAGCAAGCGGCCCGTCGGCTCGGGGCTTGGCGCCGGCAACGGCCAGCATGGCGGCACCGCCGTGGCCACCGCTCCGTCGACCAGCGCCGAGGCCCAGGTGCTTCGGCAGAAGCTCCTGGCCGTGGACGCCAACCAGATTCGGGCGTTCCTCGCCTTTCTCAACGAACGCGAGTATTCGAAGGCCACGGCGGCGCGAAAGCTCGCCACCCTCCGCAGCTTCTACAAGTTCTGCATGAGGCGCGGCTTCATCGCCAACAATCCAGTCGCCACGATCCGCACGCCGAAACAGGAAAAGCGGCTTCCGAAGTTTCTGGACATCGGCCAGATTCAGAAGCTGCTCTCGACGCCGGACGACACGACTCTCCTGGGGGCGCGGGACCGGGCCATGCTCGAGACGCTGTATTCCACCGGCGCACGCGTCAGCGAACTCGTCTCGCTGAACGTTGCCGACGTCGATTTCGCCGGCGAATGCCTGCGCATCCGCGGCAAGGGCCGCAAGGAGCGCGTCGCGCCGGTCGGACCGACGGCCTTGACCTCCATTCGCAAGTACCTCGACATGCGGGCCAACGATCCGCGCAGCGCCGCGTTCGACAAGGACCCGCTCTTCGTCAATAAACACGGCCAGCGGCTCAGCACGCGAAGCGTCCGCCGCAAGCTCGACAAGTATCTCGTCATGTGCGGGCTCGACCCGTCGATCAGCCCTCATACGCTGCGGCACACGTTCGCCACGCACATGCTCAACAACGGCGCCGATCTGCGAAGCGTTCAGGAATTGCTGGGCCACCAGTCGATCAGCACGACGCAGGTGTACACCCACGTCACGACGACGCAGCTCAAGCGCGACTACGACGAAAGCCATCCGCGGGCCTAGAACCGCCGTTCGATGGGCGGCCGCCAGGCGGATCACACCATCACGGGGCGATCGGAGGAACCGGCCCACGGCGCCAGTCGCCGTGGGCCTTTTTTTGGCGCGCGATTTTCTTGCGTTTGGCCTTTCGCAAGCGGGGGCGCCAAATTGAAACTCAAGTTACCTCGATCCGAGTTGAAAATCCCTCAAAATACCCTTGGCATGACGGGTTGTAGCGCCACGCGTACTTTGCAGTGCGAATGCGCGGCATTCGCGGTCATGTCAAGGGATTACCTGGGATGCGCCGGGCCGTAGAATGGCGCGCATCAACAACGTCCTGGGCCCCGGCACGCGCTACTCGCCGGTCGTTTCCGCCGTCAACTCCACTTCCACCGCCGCGTTCATCGGCAGCTCGCTCGCCCCGACGGCGGCGCGCACGTGACGCCCGGCCTCGCCGAAAATATCCGCCATCAGATCGCTGGCCCCGTTGGCGACTTTCGGCTGATCGTAAAAGCCCGGCGCGCTGTTGACGAAGACCGCGAGTCTCACGATCCGCCTGATCCGATCGATCCCCCCCGCCGTATGGGCGGCGATTCCCAGGGCGTTCAGCGCCGCCTGTCGGGCCGCGGCACGCCCCTTCTCCAGCGAGACCTCGCCGCCCACCTTGCCGGCGGTCGTCACCTTGCCATCGACGAACGGCAGTTGTCCGCTGACGAGAATCAAGTTGCCCGTGCGAATGCCGGGGATGTAGGAGCCGATCGGCGCGGTCACCGGCGGCAAAACGATTTTCAATTCGGCAAGTCGCTCCGACGCTTTCATGGCGAACGCCCCTCCGCGGGCTCCTGCGCGTCTCTGAAGTTCGTGGCGGCGCTCAATGCTTCCTCGTCGATGTCCGTCTTGATCCGGTCGAGTTCGGCAAACGTCTCATCGCCGTCATCCGCCTCGTCGCCGCCGGATGCCTCGCTTCGCACGACTTCATCGCCCGAATCGGCGCCGCCCGCGCGATCGGCATCCGCCCCCAGCACCGCATGGCGAATCGCCGGCTCCCATTCGTGCCCGACGGTAATCGGCTCGGCCGACAGGAGCGTCACCAGAATCGGCGCGAACAATCCGGCCTGCACGATGCGCACGCGCTGCTGCCGCATCAGTTCGAGCAGGGCGAGAAACAGGCCGATCATCTCCGCACGGCTCCGTCCTGCGAAGACCTCCTCGAACGGCATCCCTCCGCCGATACGCTGCAACTGATCGAGAATGTCGGCCGCGTGCAGGGCGATCGGCGTATCGTCGAAGACCACGTCGTGCGTCGTGGTCCCCGCGCCGATGGAGAGCATCAACTTGTTGAAGGCCGCGACGAGGTCCCAGATCTGCGCCTCGTCGAGATCGACCTCGCTGGCTTCCGTGGGCCGCGTCCGCGCCGGTTGCCGGGGCCACTTTTCCGCCTGCAACTGCGCCGCATCGCCCAGCTCGAACGACGCGTCCTTGAACTTCTTATATTCCAGCAGTTGCCGGACCAGCTCCAACCGCGGATCGACCAGGTCGTCCTCGCCCTGCTCCTCGGCCGGCGCGTGCGGCAGGAGCATGCGGCTCTTGATCTCCATCAGCGTCGCGGCGAGCACGAGGAAGTCGCCGGCGACATTCGGGTCCAGGGCCTTGAGCATCTCCACGTATTCAAGGTATTGCCCCAGAATTCTGGCGATGGGGATGTCGTACAGATCCACTTCCTCCCGCCGGATCAGATACAGCAGCAGGTCCATGGGACCGTTGTAGACGTCGGTGCGTACCTGGTACTCGGTCATAGGCCGCCGATCCTAATCGCCGTAGTTTCCAGTGGCCACACTGTGCTTGTTGTCACACCCATCTGGCGCCGAACGAGTGAAATGGCTCGAAAACGCGGCTCTCCTCCCCGACATGCATCAATTGTCCAGGCGGCGGATAGCCAATCGACGGCAACGACCTGCAAACAGCCCCGGACTGATGATCGACTGGGCAGGCACCGAACCCCCCCCCGAGTCCTCCCAACGACGCGGAATGAGACCTCTCGACCTCAAGGATCGAGCGTCATGTGCAAAATCACACAGGACATGAAAAGTCGCATTTTCTGATTCCGAGGAATCACGGCGTTCACGAGGCGTCGGCCGGATTGACATCGAGCCACGGCATCCGGTACTATTCGCGGGCCGGCTTAAACGGGCGCACGCCCACAACTTGGAGAGGTGGAAGATGAAGGGGAATACGTTGCGGAATCGATTCATGGCCTGCGCTCTGGGTCTTTTCCTGGTTGCCCCCGTCTTCGGCGCAACGATCGAAATCGGCTCGCCGATGGGCACGATGGTGATCGACAGTTCCGAGTATGGTCAAACGACGGACCTGGGGCCGGATCATTTTCGTTGGCAAGGAAACATGTCGAATCTCGATATGGGTTGGGCGATCGACTGGGACTTGACGATCGACCTCGATCCCTTCGTGACCGGGGTGAGCGCGTTCACCAATCTCATGGCCGGCACCGCCAATTTCACCTACAACATTTCGGCCAACTCGACCGAGGCCATCGCCTTTCCGACCGTCAACGGGGCATCGACGATCAGTGTTCTCGACACCAACGGCAACGGCGCGACGATGGCCGCCTTGGCGGGCAGTTCGATCTACGACGCCCATATCCTGGCGGTGTCCCAGCAGTCGCTCTTTGACCATCCGTTCTCGCTCGTCGCCGCGCCGTTCGGCGTCAATCAGACCGGCACTTCTTGGGGCCCTCAGGCCGCGACGGGCCCGATCGGCATCGGCGACCTGTTCGGCATCGACCATGAATTCAGTCTGACTGGAAACGATCAGGCGACGATCAACAGTTCGTTCTTCATCGTCCCCGAACCGGCCAGCGGTCTGCTGGTCCTCCTCGCCGCCGCCGGCCTCATCCGCCGACGACGCTAGAAAAAAAGCCGAGCCGCTAGTCCGGCATTCGAAAAAACTTCCAAAAGGCCTGACGCGATGGCGTCGGGCCTTTTTTTCATGCGCCGTTCCCCGCGAAGATGCAGCGAAGGTGGCGTCATCTATTCTCCCCGGCAATGATCCGGATCACCGGCTATTGGTGTAGGCGTCAACCGCGGAAAATCATCGCGACGTCAACTTCCAATTCGGGAAACTGCGGTGATCGATACACCTGCGTATCGTCCAACTCGGCCTTGTTCCATTCCGAGCGTGCGCGAGCCAGAACGGTCAACTTGCGACGGTCCGGGTCGGCGATCCAGTACTCCGCGATGCCGGCGTCCCAATAGTCCCGGCGCTTCTCCTCGTCGTCTCGCGCCTCGTGGCCCGGCGAAACGACCTCGACGACGAGCGACGGAGTGACGTCCTTCCACGTCTTGCCGGTCTTGTCCGCCATTTCCGACGGCGCATACACCGCGAAATCCGGCTCGCGAGCCGTGGAGCGATCAAGCAGGGTGACCGCCGAGCGCTGGGTAATGTGGGCGATCACGTCCGGCCGCCTTTCGGCATATTGAACGAGCAGACGATTGAGCTTTTCGATCACCGAATCATGAGGAATCCCCGGTACCGGCGTTACTTGAACGACTCCTCCCACCAATTCGTAGCGCCATCCCTCGGGCAGATCGGCGTCGAGATACTCATCCACCGTGAGCCGTATTCTCGAAAGAACGTCCGGTGTCGAGACAGCGACCATTGGACCGACCTCACGGCGACACTATAAGCGAATTCTCGGTTCCGGAATCGCCTGGCCAATCCGATTAGCGGCCCGATACGACAATCCCGCACGCCGCGCGGACGTCTTCCATGACCTTCTCCGCCACGGCCCGTGCCCGGCGGCCGCCGTCGGCGAGCACGTCCTCGACGTAGTCGGGATCGGCGGCGAGCTTCTCCCGTCGCTCGCGCGCCGGGCCGAATCGCTCCTCGAACAGTTCGGCCACGCGCTGCTTCGCTTCGCCGTAACCCATTCCCCCGGCCCGATAGCGCCCGGCCCACTCTTTCGACTCCTGCGGCGTCGCGAATAGCTTCAGCAGGGCGAACACGTTGCACGCCTCCGGGTCCTTGGCGTCCTCGACCGGCGTCGAATCGGTCTTGATGGCCATGATCCGCTTCTTCGCCGCATTCGGCGCGTCGAAGAGGTCTATCGAGTTGCCGTAGCTCTTGCTCATCTTCTCGCCGTCCAGGCCCGGCACGACCGCCGCCTCGTTGAGCCGCGCCCGCGGGATCACGAACACGTCGCATCCGTATGCGTTGTTGAAATACCCCGCGATGTCCGCCGTCATCTCGATGTGCTGCACCTGGTCCTTGCCGACCGGCACCGCGTCGCTGCGGTAGATCAGGATGTCCGCCGCCTGGAGGATCGGGTAACAGAAAAGGCCCATGCTCGGCGACAGGCCCCGCGCCACCTTGTCCTTGTAGCTGACGGCCCGCTCCATGAGCCCCTTGCCCGTGACCGTGGAGAGTATCCAGGCCAGCTCGGTTACCTGCGGCACGTCGCTCTGGCGAAACAGCGTCGCCTTTTTCGGATCCAGCCCGAGCGCGAGATAATCCAGCGCCACGTCGCGCGTCAGGTCGCGAAGGAGATCGGCGTCCTGAAGGGTCGTCAGAGCGTGGTAGTTGGCGATGAAGATGTAGCACTCGTCGGACGCCTGGGCGTCGATGTGCTGCTTCATGGCGCCGAAATAGTTGCCCACGTGCAGTTTGCCCGATGGCTGAACGCCGGAGAGTACCCGCATGATGCCGCGATTCCGTCCCGTTGGTGTCGGTCCATGCCGCGCCGCCGCGCCGCGTGTCGAACGGGCGGGATTGTAGGAGATCGGCGATGCCGGATACAGGGGCCGGGGCCGCGCGGTGTCCCCTGCGGCCACGTGCCGAATCGCGCCTGCCCGGCGAAGTAGACCGCGCCGATGCGCCGATATACCTGACATGGACCCCGCGGCCGAACCCGATCATGGATCGAACCGCCCCGGCGGCATCGGGGACGTGCGTCGATTTTGGTTTCGGGTGATCGCGGTCATCGGCGGCGTCTCGATCACGGCCCTCGGCGCCGAGTGCGTTGTTCGCGTGGCCAATCTTGGGCCGGTCGTCTATGAGCCGCGACGATTCGAGCCCGGCGGCGTGCCGTTCACGCGATTGAGAAATGGCGCCGTCGAGATTCCCGTCTATCGCCCGAACGCCACGTTCTCCAGCGTGTACGACCCGCTGGGCGACGCTCGCGGTTATCTCGGGCCGGATGGCCGCGTCGACTACCGAATCAACGGCCTCGGTTTTCGCGGCGAGGAAGTGGCCGTTGCCAAACCGCCGGGCACGAGGCGCATCATCTGTCTCGGCGATTCGTTCACCTTCGGTGAAGGCGTCCACGAGCCGGACACGTTTCCGAGAAAGCTCGAGGCGCGACTGCGCGCCGAATCGCCCGATGACAAAGTCGAAGTCATCAACGCGGGTGTACAGGCATACGGCACGCGCGAAGAAGGCGCACTATTTTCCTTGCGCTGTCAACCATTGAATCCAGACGGGGTCGTCCTGGCGATGTTTCTGAACGATGCCACGGATTTTGGCGAAACCGTCCGCCAACACGAAGCGCGAACGCACCGGTTCGCACCGGAGGGGCTGGCGCGCTACTCCCGCATTCTGGAGATCTTTCAACGCGGGCAGAGGTCGCGGCGGCAGCGCGACGAATACTTCGCCACGACGCGGGCGTCCTTCGATTCGCAAAACTGGAAAGTGAATCGAGACCTGCTCCTGACGATGAAAACGCAGGCCGATCGAGGGGGATTCACGTTCGTGGTCCTGCTGTTTCCCATGCTGACGGGGCTCGACGGTCACTACCCGTTCGAGGACCTGCACGACAAGATCGCCGCAACCTGTCACGACATCGGCTGTCCCCTGATCGATCTGCTGGAGGTCTATCGCGGCCGACCAGACGAGTCGCTCTGGGTTCATCCCACCGATCAGCATCCGAACGAGATCGCCCACGCCCTGGCGGCCGACGCCCTGGCGGGATATTTCAAGGGCGCACCTCGACCATCGCCGCACGAAAGGACAGTGCCAGATCTTTGACATGCGCCCTTGGCGCCGCGGTCAGTTCCGGCGCACGATGACGCCCGCGCGCCATCCGCCGCCGGGCGACGCAACGCCCGATATTCTCGCACGCGCGATCGTTGAATCTGAATAATTGCCGGGAAAATCCTTGCGAGGGGTATGACTTGATTATAGGCGCTTCGCGTCATGGAAATCAAAAACTTATCGGGTCATTCGGCAGGAATTGAAAAAGCGCCGTGCCAGCACTGAAATCGACGGCGGATTCCTCCGACGTGGGATGTATAATGTAGTGATCTCGCATCGCTCTGGAGGCGCGCCATGGCATCCCTTGACCTGCGAAGAATCCTCTCGGGATGGGATTACGAAGCCAACCAGATCACCGTCCGCAAGATCACCGGTGACGACGGTACGCCCAAGATTCAGATGCGACTCGATCTCGGCCTCTTGCAGATGGAAGTCTCCGGCCGCCCCGACGGCGCGCGGCCCCACGGTTGCGACTGCCTGCTGGCCTACCACGAAAAGCGGCTGGCCGATCACGTGGCCAAGAACGGAACCGAACTGGGCTTCGAGCTGACCGCCCCGGACTGCCAGGCCCTCCGCGAGGAGTCGCTGCAATATTATCACCGTTACCTGGCCGAGTTCGTCCTCGAAGATTTCGAAGGCGTCGAGCGCGACGCTGCCCGAAATCTCCGCGTGCTGGACCTGTGCCGGATCCATGCCCGGGAAGTGGCCGACCGCGAAACGCTCGAGCAGTACCGCCCCTATCTGATCATGATGCACACCCGAGCCCAGGTCCACGTCGCCCTGCGCCGCGGAACGTTCAAGACCGCCCTGGCCCGAGTCAACGCCGGCCTTTCCATGATCCACGAGGTCCTCGCCGACAATGGGCAGGAGGAGATGTTCGAGGAGATGACCGAAGTGCAGATTCTCTCCTCGCTACGGGACGAGATCGCCACGCGCATGCCCAAGGACCCCCTGCGGCGTCTGGAGGGTGAACTGCAAAAGGCCGTCGACGAGGAGCGGTACGAGGACGCCGCCGTGCTCCGCAATCGAATGGAGGCCATGAAAACGCGCCACCTCAAGCCGGCCCCGCGCAAGCGCCGCAAGTAATTCCCGGCATTCGCCCGCGGGGGACTCTGAAGTTCTGCGCCGACTGAGGTTCACGCCACGCGCCGCTTGCGGCATTCTGCCCGCCGCGCCAGAATCCGGCGCGGAGGTGCACCGGTGAGCAGCGACGCAACGACGACAGTCGGCGAGCTTCGAGCGGCCGTGAAACAATTCGTCGACGAACGAGACTGGAATCAATTCCACAACCCCAAGAATCTCTCGATGGCCCTGGCCATCGAAGCGGCCGAGCTCATGGAGCATTTTCAATGGCTCGACGCCGGCGGCGCCCGCGGGCTGGCCAGATCGCCCGAGAGGATGCTCCCGATTCAGGAAGAACTCGCCGACGTCCTTTGCTTCGCCCTCTCGTTCGCCAACGCCTTGGAGATCGACATTTCCGCCGCCGTGCGCGACAAGCTCGTCAAGAACGCGCGGAAATATCCCGCCGACCGCTACCGCGGACGCTTCGACTGACGCTCAGGACGCAACGACTCCCCCGGGCGCCCTTGGATTGATCCGCTAATCGCCCCCGTATTCCGCGTAGGTCTTCGCCGTCTCCCAGACGCGCACGCGCCGCAGCTTCGCCGGCGCGACGCTCGCCTGCAGCAATCGCCAGATGACGTGCGCGATGTTTTCCACGGACGGATTGACCCGGGCAAACTCGGCCGTATCGGTATTCAGGTGCTTGTGGTCGAATCGATCGATGACCTCGCGCTTGACCGCCGCCTCGAACTGCGGCAGCGGCAGCACGCGGCCGGTCGTTTCCGGGATCGGTCCGGCCACCGTGATCTCGACCTGGTAATTGTGCCCGTGGCCGTTGGGGTTGTTGCACTTGCCGAACGTGCCCAGATTCTCTTCGTCGGACAGGTCCGGCACGTGCAGCCGGTGCGAGGCCGAGAACTCGAAGCACTGCGTCAATTCCACCATGGTCGAGTCCCTTTCGTTGATGGCGTACGACAGGTACGGCGTGACGAGGAGCGAAAGCGTTTCGAGGCGGCATCGATCGGGCACGCGCGTGCGAACCCGTTCAAAGATCGCCGCCAGCAGCGATTCGCCCGCCAGACCCACGCCGCTGGTGCTCAACCGCTGGGCGGCGACCGGGATCGCGTGCCGCCGCAGGAGTCGGTCCAGTTCCTGAATGTTCACCAGGTATCCCGTCACCGGATCGGGCGTTCCCGAGACGATGATCCGCAACACCAGAAACGGCGCGACGCCGACCGCCGAGGGCCAGCCGCCCCACGAGTTCGTCACGGGCAGGGCCTTTTCGAAGCCGCTCTCGCCCCGCGCCGCGCGCACCCAGTCCCGGTCGATCGAAAAGCGCACCTCGCGCATCAGCCGCACCGGCCGCGCGTCGGTTTCTGGCTGCGGTGATTTCAGCGATTCGCGAATCGTCACGGGGATATTGTAATCGCGAGGGGATCGCCGCGACCCCATGTGACCAACGCACCCCGCGAAATCGGCCAATGCTCAAGGCCCTTGTATCGTCGGCGGCCGGGTTGCCCTAGAATCTGCTTGCATCGGATTCCGCGAAACCGGGATGTGGCCGCCATGACGCCGCCCACGAAACTTAAGATCGCCAACGTCGAAGAACTCGCCGGCATGCTGCGCGACGTCCAGGACTTTCCCAGGCCGGGGATCGTTTTCAAGGACGTCACGCCGCTTCTGGCGGACCCCGCGGCCCTGTCGCTGGCGGTCGAATACCTCACCCAGCCGTTTCGCGATCGCCACGTCGACCTCGTCGTCGGCGCCGAGAGCCGCGGCTTTATCTTCGGCACCGCCGTGGCCCGCAACCTCTCCGCCGGATTCGTCCCGATTCGCAAGCCCGGAAAGCTGCCCTGCGCGACCCAGCGGGTCGACTACGAGTTGGAGTACGGCACGGACGCGATGGAGATCCACCGCGACGCCATCAATCCGGGCGACAAGGTGCTGATGATCGACGATCTGCTGGCCACCGGCGGGACCATGGCCGCCTGCTGCAAACTCGTCACGGCCCTCGGCGGCGAAATCGTCGGCATCGCTTTTCTCATCGAACTCTGTTTCCTCAAGGGCCGGGCCAGGTTCGACGGACTCCCGATCCACTCGGTGATTAAGGTTCCGCCCGGCGACGAGCCGGTCACGTCGGATTTCTGATCCGTCCGGCCGTCGCGACGCCCCACGCCGCCTGACGGGATGGGACCGAAGCATCGCTTTTCTCGCGTGGCGATCCGGTTAAGATGGCCCCGGGTTCGCCTGGCCGTTCGCTTTTGAACATGACAGCAAGTGCGAGGATTTCCGATGACTCGACAAGTCTTGGGTCTGTGGATGACGACGGCGGCGGGCCTGTGCCTGCCGATCAGCGGTTGCGCCGCGCCGACCGCGCGACAGAATCCGGAATCCAGCGCCGAAAAAACCTTTACAATCAACATTGATCGCAGCCGAAACGGCTCTGCCGCGTCGACGTCCGTCCGCGACAAACAGTCCGGTCGGCCGCCGCGCACGCTCGCGTTTCGCGTGACGGGTCGCGCCCCGCGGGTCGCCCAGGCGTCAACGGAAGCCCGTGCCGCCTCGGCGCAGGCGGCGATTGTCGACGCGCTGATCAAGGCCCTGATCGAAGCGCGGACCGCACGAGGGCAAACCGTCGGCGACTTTTCCGTCAAAATCGGCCCGCGATTGACGATCGAGCATCATGTGCTGGCCGCCGGCTACGAGGCGAAGATCGCGCTGAACCATCGCGGCGTGGAAAAGAACTTTGTGGTACGCGACGGCGTCCTGCAACATCCGCCGGAGGACTTCGAATTGATTCAGCGGCTGTTTGACGAGACCAACGGCGAATTCTCTCTCTGGTCGATCGAGGATTCGTCGCCGAACCCCGGCGCGCCGCGGGTGATGGCCACCGTCGGCTGCTACCTGCCGACCGGCTTCGATCCGTCGATTCCCGACCAGGTCGCCGGCGACGCCGTAGTGCCGTCTCCCTGACTCCCGACCCAACCGTCGTGCGGCATCCAACGGCGACCGACAGCGCGATCTTCCCCCGGCCTCGCCGCGTCACGCGGCTCGTGGGACGATTCAATCTCGACCGCCCGGTCACGGTCGCCCCGCAACACGAGGCCGCGACACCCGCCGCCCTTCGCATCCGGCGCGCGGCGATGTCCGCGCTTCGACGACGATGGCCGTTGCGGCGCGGCGCGTCGGACGAGGCGCGCATCGAACTGAAACTCGGCGCCGGCCCGGAACACGACCAGGGCTACCGGCTGCTCATCCGGCCGGAGCGAATCGAAGTCGATGCCCGATCGGCGGCGGGTCTGCGGCACGGCGTCACCACGCTGGTTCAACTGATCGATTCCGGCGCTGCCCACGTCGCCGCCATGCGGATCGAGGATTGGCCGGACTTCGCCGTGCGCGGCGTCATGCTGGACGTCAGCCGCTGCAAAGTCCCCACCCAGAGCGAGCTATGCCGCGTGATCGACGAACTGGGGCGATGGAAGTTCAACCAGTTGCAGCTCTACACCGAACATACCTTCGCCTATCGCCGGCACCGCTGCGTCTGGCGGGGGGCTTCGCCGCTGACCGCTGGCCAGGTGCGGCGGATCGACCGCCTGGCGGCACGTTCAGGGATCGAACTCGTGCCGAATCAAAACTCGTTCGGCCACATGGAGCGGTGGTTGCGCCACCGGCGGTACGCGCCCTTCGCCGAAACGCGCGAACCGTGGCGGACCCCGTGGGGCGACACCCGGACTGGCCCCGCCACGCTCAATCCGATCGATCCACGCTCTTTGAAGCTCATCACGGGCCTCTACGACGAGCTACTGCCCAATTACTCGTCCAACCTGATCAACGTCGGTTGCGATGAAACCTTTGAACTGGGCCAGGGGGCGAGCCGGGCGGCCTGCCTGCGCCGCGGCCGTGCCCACGTGTACGCCGATTTCGTCGCAAAGATTCATCGGGCGCTGAAGACCCGCCGCCGGCGAATGATGTTTTGGGCGGACATGGTCTTGCAGGACTCCGCCGCGCTCGACCGGATCGGCGCCGACGCCATCCCGCTGATCTGGGGCTACGAGGCGAATCACCCGTTCGGGATACAGTGCAGGCGGATCGCCAGGACGCGCCGCCAATTCTACGTTTGCCCCGGCACGTCGAGTTGGTGCAGCTTCGCCGGGCGCTATTCCAACGCCGCGGCCAACATTCGTCGCGCCGCGGCGGCGGGCCGTCGCCACGGTGCGACCGGGCTGCTGCTGACCGACTGGGGAGACTTCGGTCACCGCCAATGGTTTTCGGCCAGCCAGTTGCCGATCGCGCTGGCGGCCGCCGAGGCCTGGTGCGGTACGACCAACGCCGGCGCGGACGTTTCCGACGAAGTCAGCCGCCGATGCTGGGGAGATGATTCGGGGCAACTGGGCCGGCTTTGGAAGGCCGCGGGCGACGTACACGAGGCGCTGGGCGTGCGGATCAAGAATCAATCCGCGCTGTTCGCCATCATGCAGGCGGAAATGGCCGACGTGCGTTTCATACCGGGGCTTGCCGCGTCCCGGTTAGGGGCCGTGCAGCGCACGACCCGACGGCTTGTGGAACGGGCACGGTCATTGACGCTCCGTGACTCGCGGGGAAAGCTGGCGCAGAAGGAATTGCTCGCCACGTTGCGCGTTCTGCATCACGCCTGCGTACGCGGCCGCGTCGCACTGGCTCGTCGAACGGATGCCGCCGCCCTGCGATGGCTCGCCGCGGACATGCGTGGAATCATCACGACGCATCGCCAGTTGTGGCGCAGGCGCCATCGGCCGGGCGGATGCGCCGAGAGTCTCGGCTATTACCGCCGCAACCTTCGAGAATACGAGTTGCGGCCGCGTCGGTGATCCTCGACGGCCGCCGCGACATCGCATATGGCCGCAGTTGCCGATCGAACTGCATCATGGCCGTACGCACCACGCCGACCATCTCCTTCATCTTGTTGAGATTCAGATCGCCGCAGCAGAGATAGGTGGTGTCCGCCTCGTGCCAGGCCAGCACCGCCAGGGATCGTCCCTGCCCCTTGACGTTCGCGAATTCTCGAAACGCAAGCGGCGACCCCGAATCGAGTTCCATCCTCATCCGGCCCCACCGCGGCACGCTGTAAAACGACAGGCGGCTGCCGCCGGGCCCGGCATAAATGATGTGCCCGCCGCGCGTGGACGCCGGCCCGTCCACGCCGCAGTAGTTCGCCGATTCGAATTCGTAGCCGTATCGACCCAGGTCCGGGGCGCGAACGGCGATGGCCAGATTGTCCGCGAAGTAATCGTTGATCGCGCCGGCCGCCTCCTGACGTTTGGCCGGCAGGGACGCGAGTTGATGGGAGGGCCCCAGCGCCACGCAGCGCTCGTGCGCGGCCGCCACGTCGCCGGCGGCGGCCTGCCCCTCGTCCGGAGCGGCGGGCCGGTTGGAAAACCGATCCGGCGATGGCTCGGGCTCAGAACCGCGCTGCCACCAGAAGACCGTTGGAATCAGCGCGATCACCGCCGCCGCGCCGATCACCCGGGAGACCAACGACCACCGGATCGTCCGCCGATGCGACGAACCCGACACGGCGCCGACGCGATCGGACATCCTCGCCTTCAGATCGGGCGGCACCGGTACGGCCGCGATCTGTCGTCCCAGCGCTTTGCGCAGGGCCTGGTGCTCATCGACATGACGGCTGCACCCGGGGCACATCTTGAGATGATCCAGCACCTCGCAATTCAGTTGCACGTCGAGTTGGTTGTCGGCGAAGGCGTAAAGATACTTTCGCGCGCCCTGACAGTTCATTCTGGTTTTCCCGTGCGTCGATCCCATCCCTGTTGCGTTGAATACCCGGCCAGCGTTTCGCTCAACATCTTTCGCGCTCGATGGATGCGGCTCATCACGGTTCCGATCGCACAGCCCATGATGTGGGCGATCTCCCGGTAGCTCAGGTCCCCCAGGGCCCAGAGGAGCAGGATCGAGCGATAGCTCGGCGGAAGCGACAGAACCGCCGTCTTGAGTTCCTCATCGAACATCTCCCAATCGACGGCCTCGACGGTTTCAATCGGTTCCAAAATCGTCGGGGCGTCATCGGCTGCGTCTCCGAGCGACATGTCGGCCGCGATCGTCGGTTCCCTGACTCCCCGACCGATCCGATTGTAGAACCGGTTGTAAAGTATCTTCAGCAGCCAGGGCCTGGCCCCGTACTCTCTCGCCTCGAACAGCTCGAACGCCCGAAAGGCGCTCAACATCGCGTCCTGCGTGAGGTCATCAGCCGAATGGGCATCGCCCGTCAGCTTGAAGGCCACGCGATAGACGAGATCAAGGTGAGGCAGCACGACGTCTTCGAACCGATCCGGGGCCTTTCGGCTCATCGATTCCTCCGGTTCGAAGGGTGCTGGCGGATCTCCGCCATCCCGATGATATAACCCCGCCGCGGGGAGATTTATTCCCGCATTTTCGTAAAGGTACTCGCCCCAATGGCGTGTGCTTCGGGGCCGCGGCGTTTCCCTAATATCGGACGTCACCACGACACGGCGCGATATTGCGATGCCGCCTATCCGAATATCGCCCGATCATGCCGGATTCGCGGGTGCCGACGCCAGAATCCAATTCTCCTCGGCGACCGCCGCCAGCGTCACATCGTTGGTCATATCGAAGTGAAGCGGCGTGAGGCAGACGAAGCCCTCGCGAACCGAGTGCAGATCGGTCGGGGCCGATTCGTCTTCGCTGCCGAGGTCACCGCTGAGCCAGTAATACGCACCGCCGTTCGGATCGGTCCGCTCTTCGAGCCGATCGGCCGGGGCCTGGACGGATTGCCGCGCGACGCGGACCCCGCGGGGCCAGCCCGGCTTGAGCTCCGGGATGTTGATATTCCAGACGTGGCGCGGCGGGATTCCGTGATCGACGAGTCGCTGGATCAATTCCACCGCGAGCTTCGCCGCACCGGAGAAGTCCATGTCGCGATAAAGCTGTAGCGACACGGCCACCGCCGGGCAGCCGAGGATAGCCCCTTCGATGGCCGCCGCGACCGTTCCGGAATACAGAACGTGGATCCCTGTGTTGAGGCCCGCGTTGATGCCTGACACGACGAGCTGCGGGCGCTGCGGCAGGAGCGCACCGAAAGCCAGCTTCACGCAATCGGCCGGCGTGCCCTCCACGGCGGTGCCGCGGAATTTCCCGTTGACGTTGACCGGGCGCCAGAGAACCGGGTGGCGAATCGTGATGGCGTGCGAGCCGCCGGATTGGACCTGCGCGGGGGCGACGACGTCGACGTCGCCGAGCCGCATCAACTCGGCGTGCAAGGCCATGATGCCGGGTGCGAACACGCCGTCGTCATTCGTCAGCAGGATGCGCATGGCCCGGATTGTAGGATCGGCGCCGGGGGCCTACAATGCACCCCCGCTTCGAAAGTGCGTTTGCTTTTGACGCCGGCGCCTCGACCCTCGAAACGATTCCATTCATCCGCGACATGCCGCGCACACCGCCGATGGCAAGAGTTCCGTCCGCCTCGTCCCCCCGCGGCGCATCGAGCGTTCATGTCGCCCTGGCCGTCATGCTCTTGGCCGGCTTGGTTCATTCATCCGTTCTGACCGCCGGATTCGTCAGTCTCCAGGACGCGTACTATCTCCGCGTTGCCGGCGGCCTGCATGCGCTTTCCTGGTCCGACGTGCTCGGCGCGTTCGGCGTCGTCTGCCGCCCCGCCGACACCGGGGCGTATTATCAGCCACTGACGATCCTCTCTCTCGCCCTCGATGCCCGCCTGACCTCTGACCCGTCCGTCACCGCGTTTCAATTCCACCTCACGAATCTCGCACTCCACGTCCTGAACGTCGCCTGGGTCTTCCTCATCGTCCTGACGTTCTGTCGCAGCAAGCTCTGGGCCCTTCTGGCGGCGGCGATTTTCGCCACCCACCCCGTGCAGGTCGAAACCGTCGCCTGGGTATCGCAACGCATGACGCTCCTCGGCGCGTTCTTCGCGTTCGCCTCACTGTGGAGTTATCTGCGTCATACGGCGAGCGGTCACGGTTACTGGGTCGCCCCGGTGATGGTGTTTCAGGTCGCCGCCCTGTTATGCAGCCCGCTGTTCGTCGGGCTGCCGATCCTCTTTCTGCTGCTCGATGTCTGGAACGGGCGGAGCCAATCGTCCGGCGTCATTCTCGAGAAGATCCCGCTGTTCGCCGTGATGCTGATCTGGGTCGTGATTCAATACTCGATCGCCGCCCCGCCGCGTCCCGGCCCGGAAACGGTACCTGAGGGCTGGGAACTCTTCGCCGCCAATCTCGCCGGATGGATCCGGCGGCTCTTTTGGCCCGTCGATCTCGCTCCGTTTTATCCGCCGTCGGGCGCGATCGGCCGTGCCGCGCCGTGGCTCGTCTCGACTTGGCTCGTCGTCCTGTTCGTCGCCTTGCCGGTCTGGGCCCACCGCCACAGCCGGCCGCTGTTTCTGGCCATCGGTGGTTTCGCCGTGTTGATCGCTCCGGCGCTGTGGGACGCGCCGTACGCCGGCGGCCTGCTCGGCGATCACTATCTTTACGCCGCGCTGGTCGCCCCGCTGATCGCGCTGGCCGGGTGGGCGTCGCGCCGGCCGCGCTGGTGGACCCTGCCCTCGGCGCGGATACCGGCCTTGTGCGGATTCGCCCTCGCCGCCGTCCTTTCCGTCCACGCCTACACCCACACCTTCAACTGGCAGGGCAGCCGCGAGCTGTTTCAATACGTCGTCGGTCGCTATCCCGCATCGAGTCGGGCCTATTGCGGCCTGGTCGAGGCGTACATTCATGAGGGAGAGTTCGACTCGGCCCTGCGAACCGCGCAAAAGGCCGTCGCCATCGACGACGCAAACCCGGAGACGCAATTCTATCTGGGCACCACGCTGCTCCTGCATCCCACCGCCCTGGCGCGCGACGCGGTTCCGCCGCTTCGTCGCGCCCTAAAGTCGAATCCCAACTGGATCGCCTGTCTGCAAAACCTGGGCGTCGCCCTGGCCCGGTCGGGCAAAACGGACGAAGCGATCGGCTACCTCGAAAAAGCCCGCGACCTCGAACCGGCCTCGCCCGGAATTCGAATCGGACTCGGCCACGCCTATCTCAAGGTGCGGCGGCCCGCCTCGGCCCGCAGGGAACTCGCCGAAGCCCTCAAGCGCAGGGACGATCCGACGATACACCTCGGCCTGGCCATGGCGTGGGCGGCCAACGATGAACTCGATCTGGCACGCCGGCACCTGGCGGTCGCCATCGCCAAGGATCCGCGATTGGCGGCGCGAGCGGCCGCGTCCGCCGAACTCGACGCGATCCGTGGTGAGAAGTGGTATGAATCGCTCGTCAACCCCCAGACCGCCCGACCCTTGACCGACGATTCGGTGACCAGCGAGTGGCCGGCGGCCATCAGCGCGGGCGGATCGTGACCGGGAACCTAACGGCAAACGGCAAGTATGAGTCGCCGAACCAGCGGCGGCCGGCGGCAGTACCGATCCTCTCCGCCGGACTTTTTCTGCTGACCTTCGCCGTGTATGCCCCGTCGCTTTCGGGATCGTTCGTCAAGCTGGATGACTATCAGTATGTCGTCGACAACCCGCTCGTTCGCGGCCCGAGCGTCGGGGGGGTCGTTCGATTCTTCCGTGAGGTCGCCCACCCGTCGACGGTCGACGGCTATTACCAGCCGCTGACGATGGCCGCCCTGGCGTTCGACACGTGGTGGACCGACGGCGATGCGGTCCACGTCTCAGCGTTCGGATTTCGCCTGACGAACCTCTTGCTTCATGCCGCCGCCGGTATCCTCCTTTTCCTCTTTCTTCGACAGGTGATCGGCGACGACTGGGCGGCCGCGGCGGGCGCGCTGGTGTTTCTCCTGCATCCCGTCCAGGTCGAATCGGTGGCGTGGGTCTCGCAGCGCAAGACGGTTCTCGCCACCCCGCTGGCCATCGCCTGCCTCATGGCGTACGTCCGCTGGGCCCGGCAGCGCCGTCTGTGCTGGTGGGGCGTGTCGCTGACCTGCTACGTCCTCGCGAATCTCGCCAAACCCAGCGTGCTCTTGCTGCCGCTGACATTCGTCTTCCTGGACTACTGGCCGTTGCACCGCCGCGTCGGGCGGCGCCTCATCGAGAAGCTCCCGTTTTTCGCGCTGGCGGCGGGCTTCGGAGCCATCGCCTGGACGTCGCAGTCCGGCTCCGGCGCGAGATTGGCCGTCGCCGATCTCTCCGCCGGGCTCGCCATCGCCCGATGGATCGCCCTGCTGTGTTACAACGTGATGCTCTACGCCGGCAACCTCGTCTGGCCGGCCGACCTATCGCCGTTTCGGTCGCTCCCCACCGATCTTTCGTGGACGGCGCCGCCCATCCTGGCGGGTTTCGCCGTGACGATCGGGATCGCGGCCGTCTGGCTTGCGAGCCGGCGGCGGCGGCCGTCGCTGTTCGTCGGAATCGGCGCGGCGGGCATCATGCTGTTGCCGGCCCTGGGCCCCGTGCGCTTCATGGCGTCGGTCGTGGCCGACCGGTTCCTCTATCTGCCGTTGGCGCTGCTGATGCTGCCGTTGGCGGACGTCGTCTCGCAACTGGCGCGAGGCGATTCGTTTCGCCGGCGCGTCGTCGGCGCGCTCGTGCTGGCGCCGATGATCCCGCTCGTGATGCTCACGCTCGCGCATCAGCGCGTCTGGGGCGACTCGATGGCACTGTGGACGCACGTCGCGCGCGCCGCGCCCGATCTGGCCCAGGCCCATTCGAGTCTCTCGCGCGAATTGATCGACGCCGGCCGGTTCGACGCCGCCCATGAATCGGCGTCCCGAGCGCTCGAATTGGCGCCTGCCGACCCGCATTACATGATCGACCTGGCGCGTGCCGCGGCGCGCACGGGACGGTCCGCGGAGGCCGTCCGGCTCTGCGACCTGGCCCTGGCGAAGGACCTGGGCGGCTTCGAGGCCGGCGGCCGAATCGCACTGGCCGAGGCGCGGCTCGCCGGGGCCGACCTGGCTGCCGCCCGATCGGCGTGTCAGGCGGCGATGGACGCCGGGATGCAACCGGTCCTCGCCTATCAGCGACTCGGCGATTTTGCCTATCGCACGCTCAACAGGCCCGACGCGGCGATCGCGTTCTACGCCGATGCGGTGCGCGCCGATCCGCGCAATGTGGTGGTTCGATGGAATCTCGGCACGGTGCTCTTCCATGTCGGACGCTACGATGAGGCGCTGGCCGCATACCGGCGGACGGCGGAGCTGTATCGCGAAGGCGGTCATGAGCTTCCACCGCCGCTGCGTCGCGCGATGGAGGATCTTCGGCGGCGCATCGAAGCGAATCGCCCTCCATCGTCCGCGCCGGCAGGTGATCCATGACGCAGCCGTTTTCATTGAGCAGGCGACAGGTCCGCGAGGTCGATCGACTGGCGATCCAGCGGCTGGGCATTCCCGGCATCGTCCTCATGGAGAACGCGGGCCGCCAGGCGGCGCACATCGTTCTCGCCGGGGCGTCGGCCGCGTCCCGCATCGCCGTCGTCTGCGGAAAAGGCAATAACGGCGGCGACGGATTCGTCATCGCCCGCCACCTTGCCTGCGCCCGTTGCGACGTCGAGATCATCATGACCTGTCCGCCGTCGGAGCTGACCGGCGACGCGGCCACGAATCATCGCATCGCGGAAAACATGCGGATCGCCGTGCGCCCCTGGGAGTGGGTCGCCGCGAATGTGCCCGTGGCCCGTGCGCTGCGGGGGTACGGTGTCATCGTCGATGCCCTGCTGGGAACCGGCTTTTCCGGCGCCGTGCGCCCGCCCCTCGACGACGTGATCACGGCGATCAACGAATCCGGCGGGCACGTCGTCGCCGTGGACTCACCGTCGGGGCTTGACGTCGATTCGGGCATGCCCGCCAATGCGGCGGTCCGCGCCGCCGAGACGGTGACGTTCGTCGCGCGCAAGATCGGCTTCGACGTACCGGGCGCGGACGCCTTCACCGGGCGGGTCCACGTTGCCGACATCGGCGCGCCGCCGTGGCTGGTCGACGAGGCCGTCGCCGCCGGGG
>Ga0299906_10000028_pt1 | contig 142344 bp, 163 predicted proteins | sample RVTome_14_FD_200259 | JGI IMG/M metagenome (GOLD analysis project Ga0299906, IMG submission 200259) | Soil microbial communities from uranium-contaminated site in the Upper Colorado River Basin, Wyoming, United States - RVT145D125 (version 2) ...
TTGTCACTTTTGGGCCTTCTTCAGATTTTATTTCCTTGGTTGGTTCATTTTCTTTTTTCTCTTCAACAGTTTCACCAGCTTTTATTTCTGGAGTTTTTCCTTCAGATGACTTTGCATCTTTTTCCAAACGAGTGAATATCACAGGATTAACATGTTTTTTAGCTAATTTTTCATCATCATATACATAGAAAGTTCCAGTGACTAGAGACTTTCCCACATGATTTTTTAATTTTATTGGGATGATGATTTTTCCATCGAGTTTGAATTCTTTTAAAATCATATCCATGGCCTCAATTTTTTTGAGTTTTCCTCCGAGTCCAGCAAAATTACAGGTAAGCTCTCTTCTAGATAGGAATGTGTTATTTACATCACTAACAGTCTCAATAATGGACATGTATCCAAATCCTTTCTATAGTTCATATAAATCTTAATTGAAATAAAGAAGAAATTTAAGAAATCACCCCAAAATACTTTCATGGAACGTTACATGCTACATCTTAAGAATAACGGATACAAGCCATTAAATTCTCGTGAGCTTGTTCATCTGGCAAGAGAACTTTGTTCTGACGTTGGAGCCTCAATTCGAGTTGCTCGTGTAGCAAGTAAATTTGTCGAGTTTGATGTGTCAGTTGAAAAAGAAAAATTCGATTCTGTAGTAGAAAAATTAAGTCCTATTGGTAAACTAGACAATGCAAGACACGTAGTTGAAGAAGAAATAGAAAAAGAAGATGGCATAAAAGATGGAATTTTTTATTTTAATAATGAAAGATTCTGGGAATCTCATGAGGCATGGGAAAGTGTTTGGAAAAAATGCTATGGACAAGAAAAAGAGGTAATACAAGGACTAATTCTAGTTGCGGTAGCTTTTGCGCATTCTCAAAAAAATGACGATGATATTGGCATTGGTATGTTTGGACGTGCACTAGAAAAAATTGGGAATTTTACTGGAATGTATTATAACATTGATGTTGATAGAATTCGAAAAAACATTTCAGAAATGCGATATAATGGAGAAATAATCAGGTTCCAGATTTGATTAAATCTAGAGCAGTATTTACAACTTGAGCTCCTTCAATTAATCCAATACTTCCTTTTTTTGCCTCATTTTCTGTAATTCTGATTGTACCATCATTTTTGATAGCGTCCCCTGACACGAGTATCGGTACGGGATCATCGCTATGCCCTTTGTTAATGCATGGAGTTGAGTGATCAGCTGAAATTACAACTGCAATTTTACTAGTATCTATGTTGTCGAGCAAAGTGCCAAAAAATCTTTGATCAATTTCTTCAATGTTCTTCATTTTTCCAATTGCATCTCCATCATGACCGAATTCATCAGGACCTTTTAGATGTACATAGATTGCATTCTGTGTCTTCATCGCATTTGCTGCAACCCTAGCTTTTTCTTCATAATCTGTCATGCCTCCTGCTTGAAATGCTTTCATCTTAAGTACTTGAGAAATTCCTAGTTCAACTGGCATATCTACAATACATGAAAAATTCATAGAATACAACTCATTTATTGGAGTGACCTTTGGGTAACGATTTCCCGCATCACGTAAAAGAATGCTATTGAGTAATTTTTTACCTTGATTTTTTCTTCTTCTATTTACATCGCTTTTTTTCATAATATGCAATGATTGGTTTGTGAATTCATTAACCAAATCCGCAGTTAGCTTTGCATTTGGTGATTCATCTAGCGGAAAACATTTCTCAATTTTCATAAAATCTGTTACTGCCTTTGCAATTCCCATGCCATCAACTCTGACATATGCGGGATCGGTGTTTGTGATTTCAGATGAAAGCTGTTCCTCTTCAGCCCTAATCCTTACAATAACTCTGTGGCCTATTGTTGGTGCAACTGCCACCGAAGTGTTCTTTCGCGAGAATTGAACTTGAGTTTCAATCTCTTTTGCTATCGCGTTAGCATCTTCTCTTTCAATTTTTCTTCCCGCTCTTCTATCAATAATTACTCCTTCATCATTCAAAGTCGCAAAATTTCCTCTCAATGCTAAATCCCCATCCTTAAAATCGGTTCCTATGCCTATTGCTTCGATTACTCCTCTACCAACATAATTTGCATGTTGAAATTTGTATCCTAACATGTTGAAAACTGCAATATCTGATTCAGGAGCAATTCCTTTTCCAACAGAGATTACTTGACCTATTTTTCCATTTTTTGCAAGTTTATCCAAATTTGGAGTTACAGCTGCATCTAAAGGAGTCTTACCGCTCAAATCTGGATGTGGCAGATCTCCAACTCCATCTAACAGAACATAAACCATGTGAACATCAGAATTTTCAGTAATTATGAGACACTCCTGTTTTTGTGAACTTTACATGTCCACTTTAAATCTTCCAAATAAAATCCCGATCTGCTACTGATATGAAATATTTTTAACATCCTTGACCTGCCAGAGGTAATATGGGCGATATGAGAAAAGATTACACTTCTGAACGGTTTATGATTGTAGGTAAAAAAGACGAAAAAATAACAGATCCAAAAAAATCCCCTTATGCTCCAGGAAACGAATCCATGACAAATCCTTCAGTATTATCCCTCGTAGCAAAGGATGGCATGTTACAGAGATTACAAGATTCTGAAGATGAATATGTAACCAATTGGTCCATACGAGTTTTTGAAAGTAAACATCCTGCGGTTTCAATTAATTCAGAAAATACCTATAGTGATAGGCCACATTATAGCGAACCTGCTTATGGGTATCATTACATAGTTGTAGCATCACCAAAGGAAAAAGACTCTTTTTCTACTATTGATGTAGAACAATGGTCAAACATCCTGGTTGTGATCCAAGATAGATTGAGATGGTTATACACTCAGAAAGGCGTCACCTATGTTTCAATTTATGCAAATCAGGGTGAGGAGGCAGGTAGTAATAATTCCCATCCACACTTGAACATAGTCACGTTTTCAACAATTCCGCCAGTCATTGAAGCTGAAGCAGAAGCCTCACACAAAATTCTAAATGAAAAAGGAGTATGCCCTATGTGTCAAACAGTTGGCTCAGAAACTGGTGGCCCACGACAAATTTTACAAACTGAAGGATTTATTGCGTTTTGTCCATGGGCTCCTTCATATTCTTATGAATTTTGGATATGCCCCAAAAAACACACAACCAGTTTTTCAAAAATTACCCAAAAAGAAATTAACGATTTATCCCTTATCCTTAGAGCAACACTTGGCGGCCTTTCAAAAAGTATCAAAAACTTATCTTACAATCTAGTATTTCATTTATCTCCTGAAAAGAAAAATAGTCGGCAAATTCATTGGCATATTGAAATTTACCCAATTACTGACGCATGGTCTGGTTTAGAAAGAGGTTATGGAGTATTTTTGAATAAAACTTCTCCAGAACAGGCTGCAGAAAAACTAGGTGCTGCATGTAGAAAAGAATTAGCAGGACTTGTCGGTATTGTATAATTTTCAGAATGGTTTATTATTAAAAAACAAACTTTGAACTTAATTGGCTGTAGAAAAATACCTCGCTGCTGCAAGTCTTGGATTGTTTGTAATGTTTGTTGGAGAAATAACTTCACTTTATGTTTTTATGATTGAGCCCCCCCAATCAGATGATCCTTTTTCATTAATTAGAGAATTTGAAGCCGATCCAAAAATTTTACAATTTATTTCAATTGGTGTGGCTCCTGCAACGATTTTAGCTGGAGTTTCTTTCATAATGACAAAAAGATATGGTTCAAAACAAATTGGAATAATGATTATTGCAGGTAGTGCAATTTTATTAGTTGGTATGGTTTATGCAAATTCTTTAGTGCCAAACATTAAAACAGATTATTTGACAGACGCAGTATCATTTACTCCACCGCTTTTCATGGGAGTATCTATTCCAGTAATGATTGTCGGAGTACTTTTGTTAAAAGTAAAAAAACCAAAAAAGAAAAAAGACTACGTTTAGTTGTGATCAAATCTCATAGAGTTTGAATGTTTTTTGAAGCCGATTTTTTCATAAAACGGTTTTACATCATCAGAACAGTCTAGGATAGTTTTGTAGCATCCATGATTTTTTGCATAATCCAGAGAGGCGTGAATGAGTTTTTCACCAATTCCTTTGCTCTGGAAGTCTTTTGTCACTACTACATCTTCAATATGTCCAACAAGTCCGCCTTTGTGAATAAACTTGGGTTCAATGATTAGAGTAGTAGAACCTACTATCTTGTCTCCTAACTGAGCAACAAAGATTTTATGATTTGGATTTGATTTTATTTTGTTAAAAATTTCCTTGGCTTTGTCTTGTGTTAAATCACTTGCCTTTCTTAGAGAATTCAATGATTCTAGAAACCCTTTTGCAAAATCTCTCTCTTCAATTTCTCTAATTTTTACATCAGTCATTTTCTAGAGTTAGATCTTTCCCAGTCGCTCCAAGTATTGTTGATATGCTTTTCTATACGAAGTCTTGTCACCAATATCTATGAATCCCTTTTTCGTTATGAAACTCTGCACTGGTTTATTTTTTGTCATAATTTTTCTTACCAAATCATCCATGCCGTATGGTTTATTTTTTGGTATGAAATCAAAAATTCCTGGATCCATGACATAACATCCCATGTTTATATTTGCGTTAATCTCGGGTTTTTCATTCCATGATGTCACTTTTCCATTTTTTGAAGTTTCAATCACTCCATATGGAAGATTTGTTTTAAATTCGAATAAGCCAATTGTGACAAACGATTTTTTTTGTTTATGCTGTGTGATCATTTTTTTTAAATTAAAATCAAAAATTGAATCACCATACATACATACAAAAGTACCATCAATGAATTTTTCAGCTGTTTTTAATTGTCCCGCAGTAGCAAGTGGTCTGTTTGCATTTGCATATTCAATTTCTATCCCAAATCTTTTTCCATTTTCAAAATAATCTTCTATGGTTTTTCGAAGATAACTCACGCACAATACAATTGATTTGATTCCATTTTTTCTATTCCAATCTATCAAATGCTCTAAAAGTGGCTTTTCGCCTAATGGCAACATTGGTTTTGGCATAAATGTCGTGTATGGTTGTAATCTAGTACCTAATCCCCCTGCTAGAATAACGGCTTTCACGAAGTTGTATTTGAAATATAGGCTATTTATGTTACAGTATAGATTTGTCTCGAACTAAAATCAAAATCAATTTAGTTTAGAAATTTTTTCTACAACTTCGTTAGGGTTTCTTCCAAAAACTAAAATCATTGGTTCCTTTCCTAAATCTCCTTTATGAAAAATCACATCTGGTGGTTTTGAGATATTTTTAATAGCATTTTTAATCCCCCATGAAATTGTTAAGTTTTCTTTGGTTTTAATTCTTGTAGGCTCTTTTGTCCGTTCATAACTTAAAACTTTTAATCCGATCTTTTGAATTTTTTTTAGAGTTTTTTCATTAAATTTAATATTTGCAGCAGAACGAATAACAGGAAATTTTTTGCTAATGGTAAAAACCGCAGTTCCTATATGCGTTGAACCACCATATTCAAAATTACCTACAATTTGAACCGTTTTTCCATTTTTCACAATTCTACCAGAAACTCCTACTATATCCTTTATTGATTTTGGTTGTTTTTTTGAAAAAACAAAATTAGTCTGGACTTCAGGAATTAAGGAATGAATATTTTTAATCTGCGTGAATTGTTTTACTGCATTTTTAAGCTCTGCTTGAATTGGATCAATTTTACTTATCTTTGTTATAGGAATACCGCTGCCCAAATTTTCCGCATTTTTAATTGATTGAATAGTATAATTATGTGCAAATTTTGTAGAATCACTAATATTTTTTCCACTAGCAACACAAAATGCAATTGTGGAAGAAAATGTGCATCCGCTACCATGATTTTTCTTAGATAATTTTTTTGAAGAAATAATGTACGATACATTATCTTCTAAAATAAAATCACTAATTATCCCTTTACTAAATTGTATGCCTGTAATGACGACATTTTTTATTCCAAATTTTTTAATTTTTTTTGCACATAACAGCGCATCATTTTTTGTTTTAATTTTAATTCCTGATAAAATCTCCGCTTCTGATTTATTTGGAGTAATTATAATTCCTAATTGAATAAGGAATTTTTTATAATCGGAAATAGAATTAGGAGTGAGTAAAATTCCACCTGTAGTTGATTTTATTACCGGATCGAGGATTATTGGAATTTTTACCCTCCATAATTTAGAATGGATGGCTTTGATTATAGGAGAGTGGTAAACCATTCCAATCTTTATGACATTTATTTTGAAATCAGATAGAATAGAATCAATTTGGGTTCCTATTGTTTTTGGGGAGATTGGTTCAACACTAGAAAATTTTCTTGTATTTTGACTGGTTATTGCTGTCACAACTGTAAAACAATGTCCATCTAATGAAGAAATTGTTTTAATGTCGTTTTGTATTCCGGCTCCTGCAGAAGGATCAGAACCTCCTATTGAAAGTATATTCATTCTACATGGAAAATTAACTTTAATTCTCTAATCAATTTTTGCTATAGGTCTTTAGATTTTTTTATTATGATGCTTCCTTTGCACATTCTTCTGAACAAAAAGCATCGCTCCAATCTTGAAATTCTCTACCACAATGCTTACATTCTTTAATTATTCTCATACCTACACACTATACGGCGATCTAGAATATAACATAGATCCAAAATAGCAATATGTGATATACTTTTCAGTCATATGATTTTTTTTATCTTCTAGTCGCGATTGTTTAAATCCGGCTTTAAGCTATCTAATTTAGCATATGACTACACAAATGACTGCTGCTAGACGTGGTGTTGCCACAGAACAAATGAAATTAGTAGCAAAAGACGAAGATGTAACTCTAGATTGGCTAATTCCTAAAATTGCTAAAGGCGCTATCATAATTCCTAGCAATAATGTTAGACCTCAAAAAATTCACAATGTTGGAATTGGAAAAGGCCTGAAAACTAAAGTTAACGTAAACATTGGAACCTCAACCTTGAATGTTAACCTTGAAGAAGAGATTGAGAAAGCACAAGTTGCTGTAAAATATCACACTGATACAATTATGGATCTAAGTGACGGCGGTGATGTACGAAAAATTAGAAAAAAACTCCTTGAGGTGGCTCCCATAACCTTTGGTACCGTTCCAATTTATGAAGCATACAATCATGGGGTTGAAGTTCACAAGAATCCTCTTGACCTCACTGAAGATGATTTCTTTAACGCATTTGAAAATAATGCAAAAGATGGAGTTGATTATACTACAATCCATGCTGGCATTACCAAAGATATTGCCAAGAGAATTCTCAAAGTTCAAAGATATGGGGGAGTGGTAAGCAAAGGTGGAACCATTACGGCAGCGTGGATGCTAAAATATGATAAAGAAAATCCATATTTTTCACATTATGATTATCTTATTGAACTAGCAAGAAAATACGATGTTACATTCAGTCTGGGTGACGCCCTAAGACCTGGCTCCATTTTAGATTCCCATGATGAGCTTCAGGTTGAAGAAATGATAAATGTGTCCCGTTTAACTAAACGAGCTCATGAAAAAGATGTTCAAGTAATGGTTGAAGGTCCTGGCCATGTGCCTCTAAACGAAGTTGCAGCAAATGTTACATTAGCAAAATCATTGATAGGTGATGTACCATATTATGTATTGGGCCCATTGGTAACCGATGTTGCATCTGGGCATGATCATATTGCAAGCGCTATTGGTGCTGCAGTTTCAGCAAGTGAAGGAGTCGATTTGTTGTGCTATCTAACTCCCTCTGAGCATCTTGCACTTCCAAATGCTGCAGAAGTTAAAGCTGGATTAATTGCTTATAGAATTGCTGCGCATGCTGCAGATCTAGTAAAACTTAGAGATAAAGCAATCAAATGGGATATGAAAATGACTGAAGCTCGACGTACACTTGATTGGGAAAAGCAACTAGCTCTATCAATAGATCCAGAAGAAGCTGCGAAAATTCATAGCAGAACTGGGCAACATCCTGGAAACAACGTTCCTTGTACTATGTGTGGAGGAGCATGCGTTTATCTAATGTTGCCACAACAAAGAAAATATCAAAAAGAAAACGAAAATCTACAACAAACTGAGTAAAACTTTTTCTAAATTTGGCACTGTATTGTAATTATTAATCTCATTGGCTTCAATCCACTTGAATTCTGAATTCTCCCAATTTAGTTTAATTTCAGGATTTTCTACTTTAAACAAAAATGGAAAAATTTCCCATTCATGGTTTTTGTATTGAGGAGACACGACACATATCTTTTCTGCCCTCTTGAGTAATTCCACGTGGTCCTCTTTTATTCCCAATTCTTCAAAAATTTCTATTTTAGCCCTCTGTAGAGGCTCTTCATTTCTTTCAATTATTCCACTAATGCCTGCCCAAAGACCTTTCATACTTTTTACTTTCTCACTTCTCTTTAAAATGAGAAATTTATCATTATTAGTAATAAATGACGTAACAATTTTTGTTGAACGCATGGTAATTACTTCTTGTCAATTGCGTTTACCATCACAGTTAACTTTTTGTATGATGATTCTAAATCAGTATTTTCTGCTAAACGTTCTTGACAAGTTTTTACATAATTAACAACCTCTTCAGTTTTACCTTCTTGGACAGCCGTCAGTAGCCTGCCTATGTCTTTCCAAAACTCTTCTGCAGCCTTTCTAATTTCTGGGTTTGCAATTATAGTTTCAATTAATTCTGGAGATTCTGTCATAATACTTTCAGCTAGAATTTTTTGAGCTTTGAATGTTGTTCCGGACATTTTTTCAGTTAACGAAATCTTTTCATCTTTAGATAATATGTTTGCAAAAACTAAATTTATTAAATGCGTCAATCCTAAAATCACTGCAATTTTCTTGTCATGTTCTATTGCATCTATCGTAACAAAATTAGCTTCTGGGAATAGTGATCGTGCTACTAAAAGTTCTTTTTTTGCATCCTTGACTGGAACGGAAATAATGTTTTGGCCTTTAATTTTTTTTACACCTGGACCAAACATAGGATGTATGCAAATTGGATTTATTTTTGATGGGATTTTTGATAGTGCAGAAATTGTTTTTGATTTTTGGGATGAAATTTCAATAAGATAAGTTCCACGTTTCATTTCTTTTGCAATTAATCTAATAATTTCAGGAGTTCTTCTTGTCGGTGTACATAAAATTACGTAGTCTGCGTTTAATATTGCGCCAACAAGAGAATCCGATTTTATTATTGATTTTCCAGAAATTTTTGTTTCAGCATCGTACCCTGTTACTTCAAATCCTTTTTCAGAAAAAAATTTGGCAAACCATTGTCCCATCTTTCCACCTGCGCCAATTATTGTAATTTTTTTAGTCACTTCTTATTCCTCTAGAATATCCTGAAGTATAATCATGCCTTCAATTAGTTCCTTTTCGTCTTGGCAGGCAGAAATTCTAATGAAATCTTTACAGTTACCAAAACCGTCGCCTGGTGCTACCGCAAGACCCTGGCCTAATAACAAATTTGCAAACTCAGTACCATCAAACCCTGCTTTGGGAACTTTGGCAAAAAGGTACATTGAACCATCCGGCTCTACAAACTCCAGTCCTATTTCTTTGGCCCTTTTTGTCAATACTTTGAGTCTAGATTTTACGATATTTGTATTGTTGGAAGTATCGGCATTTAATGCTTGAAGAGCCACAAATTGAATTGGTTCTGACACATTTGTAAGACATAATGCCTGAAGTTTTGACATTTTATCTAAAATTTCTGGATTCGCAATAGCATATCCAATTCTAAACCCTGTCATTGCATGAGATTTTGAAAAAGATTGTGTAACTATGCTCTTTTCATAATTATACGAAAGTACACTTTTCCAGTCTTTGTATGAATACTGTGCATATATCTCATCACTTAAAACATACAAATTATTTTTTCTTGCAAGATTAACTATGTCATCTTGTAGTTTTATTGGAAGAATTTTTCCAGTTGGATTATTTGGATAGTTTAATACAATCATTTTGGTGTTTGAATTAATAACTTCTTCAATTTGCTTAATGTTTGGTTCCCATTTATTTTCAAGAGTGGTTTGAATTGATCTTACTTTCACTCCTGCATTTTGTGCACAATCTTTGTAAGCTGGCCAAGCAGGTTCGATAACAATTATCTCATCTCCAGGATCTAGTAATGTTGTGATAGCTAAGAAAACTGAAAAACGAGCCCCTGGCGAAACAAGAATATTTTCTTGTGAAATATTAACATTAAAGATTTCAGAAGTTTTTTTTGCTAGGGCAGAACGAAATTGAGGCAATCCTTTTGCCTGTCCATATTTTACAAATCCTTTTTCATACACTTTTTCTAACGCATTTTTGACTTCAATTGGTGGAAGAAAATCAGGTTCCCCAACTTCCATGTGTATTATTTTTTTACCTTGCTCCTCTAGGGTTTTTGCTTTTAGAAAAATCGAAAGATGTGTTTGTTTAGTTGTTGATTGAACTTTCACCGATTCATTTAACAAAAAATTTAGAAATTTTGTTCCTATGGACTCATCCAAACTGATTTCATTACATAATGAGACTACCTTACTTCGTAATTGTTCTTCCCTAGTTTCATCTGTTACCTGTTTACCTAGATTTTTTTTGATTTCTCCAATCTCTCTCGCAACATCCATTCTAGATTTCAATAATTTTATCATCTCGAGAGTAATCTCGTCTATTTTATTTCGTAAATGATCTATGTCTGGCATCTTCAAAGAACTGGTTTTATGAAGCCACCTTGTAACGCAAGATCTGCAAGAGTTAAAGAAACCATAGAATCAACAACTGGTGGCGCTCTTGGCACAACACATGGATCGTGTCTTCCTTCAACTTTCAACATTGTTGGTTTTTTTGTTTTTATATCAACAGTAGTTTGTTTCTTTGAAATCGAGGATGCTGGTTTGAAAGCCACTCTCATAACAATTGGCATTCCGGTTGAAAGTCCCCCCAAAATACCCCCCGCATTGTTAGTTTTTGTAATTATTTTTCCTTTTTTCATAATGTACAAGTCATTATTTTCTGAACCAAAACTACTTGAACCCTGAAAACCCGAACCAAATTCTACTCCTTTTACCGAAGGAATTGAAAATACTGCTTTACTAATATCAGATTCTATTGAGTCAAAAATTGGCTCACCTATTCCAATAGACAAATTAGTTGTAATTGATTCAATTATCCCGCCAAGAGAATCCCCTTTTTTTCGCGCATCAAGAATTGCAGCTTTCATTTTTTTTGCTGAATTTGTATCAGGGCATCTCACATCATTTGAATAAATTGACTTTAACATTTTTTCAGAAAGATTTTTACTCATTCGTATTTTTCCAATTTGAATTGTGTATGCATGGGTTTCAACTCCTAACGTGATTTTAAGTAATTTTCTTGCTATTGCGCCACCCATAACATGTGTTGCAGTTAATCGTCCAGAAAATCTACCTCCTCCTCTGTAATCATTTAATTTGTTGTATTTCATCATAGCAGGAAAATCTGAATGACCTGGTCTTAGCTTTGTCTTAAGACTATCATACGCGCGTGAATCCTGATCTTTATTCCAAATTATCATTGTAATCGGAGCTCCTGTTGTATTTCCTCGAAAAACTCCTGAAAGAATCTCTACCTCGTCACCTTCTTTTCTTTGAGTAGTAATAATTGATTGACCCGGGCGTCTCCAATCAAGCATTTTTTGAATATCTTTCTCTTCTAACTCCAGTCCAGCTGGGCAACCATCAAGTACTGCACCTACGCACCTTCCATGGCTTTCTCCAAAACTTGTTAAAACTAATCTCTTACCAATTGAGCTACCAGACAATAATTTATCACCTTGAACGATGCTTATAATTCCTTATGTGGAAAGTTTTATCCTTCCACCTATGTTGTTCATATCGGCAATGAAATTGGGATATGAAACATTTACTGAATCTGAATCAGATACTGTGCAGTCACCAACGTACATGCCTGCAATACAGAATGCCATAAACAATCTATGATCATTTTCTGAATTAAGGTATGCACCGTTGAGTTTATCTGGAGAATGCAAGATCATTCCGTCTTCTTTTTCTTCCACTTTAATTCCAAGTTTTTTTAATTCTCCGGTAAGTATTGCAATTCTGTCAGTTTCTTTATATCTTGCATGCTTAACATTAAAAATTTCAATAGGTTTTTTTGTTTTTAATGCAAGAATAGAAAGAGGTGGTAAAAGATCAGGCGTATTACTAAGATCAAATTTTCCTCCATCAAATTTTTCTGGAGATTTCACAGTAATGACATCACTAACAATGTTAACATCTGCGCCTAATTTTTTTAAAATTTCAAAAAAATATTCATCTCCTTGAGGCAAATCACTCACTTTAACTATGATCTCCAAATCTTTGCCAATCAATACTGATGAAGAAAGAAGCAATGCTAAACTTGAAAAATCTGATGGAATGGTAATTGTAGTTGATTTGTATGCTTGTTTGCTAATTGAATATTTTTTGTAAGGAGTCTCTGTTTTAACATCAACCCCAAATTTTTTCATAATAGTAATAGTAGCATCTAGATACGGTTTTGAAACTAAATCTCCTTCTATATTCAAAATAATCCCATTTTGTGTTAATGGGGCTGAAATCATTAATGCAGAAATAAACTGGCTTGAAATATTTCCTGGAATTGAAACTCTGCCCCCTTTAATTATTCCATTCACTTGAATTGGTGGTTTTCCATCGTTTGATGAACACTTTGCTCCCATTGATTCTAAAGCATCTAACAAAGGCTTCATTGGTCTTTGATTAAGACTAAAATCGCCTGAAAGAGTAGTTTTTCCATCAGCTAAACTGGCAATTGCGGCAGCTATTCTTATAGTTGTACCTGAATTTGCGGCATCAATAATTGATGGATGAATTTTAGAATCGGAATTAATAACAAGATTGTTTTCCTTCTCGTTAATTTTTGCACCAAATTTTTTACAAGCCTCAATGGTAGCTTTGGTATCTGCAGAATGTAGAACATTTTCAATATTGCTTTCTCCATTAGCTAGTGAAGCTAAAAATATAGCTCTGTGTGTATAGCTTTTATTTGGTGGACAAATTATTTTACCGGAAATTTTTGACTTGTCAATCTTACAATTCATGCACTTCAGCTCTTTTGTTGTTTATTTGAGAAACGGCTATTCTCCCATCCATAGACGAAAAAACCTTCTTTATTTTTGAAATGTTTTCTTGTTTGGTTACTGCTGCTATGGCTGGACCATTACCTGATATTGAAGCTCCAATAGCACCATTTTCAACGAGTTTTGTAATTAATTTTGGATCTGAATTTAATATCGAAGCAGTAGCAAATCCATTTAATATCATTGCATTCCAATAATCAGATTTTTTCGCAAAATTCCAGGCTCTTTCAAAAACTGAACTTAATGTCTTTAGCTTTTTGATGTTTCCACGTTTTCTAGAATCTGGCACAAAAATTACAACCTCAAGATTAGTTGGAGCTTTTTCAGAGCAAACAATCTCTCGTTTATAATTATTTGTTACAAAAAAACCCCCATAATAACACGCACAAGCATCGTCATATGCTCCAGTAATACTAACTTTAGTTTCAATAGATGCATCAACTCCTGCAAGTAAAATTCTCGAGTCATCAATTTTTTGTTTGAACAGTTTTGCTGTAGCTAGGGCAACAGCTGAGGAAATAGCACTTGAGCTTTTCAACCCATAACCTGTTGGAATCTCTGAATTCACTAATAGGCTTAATTTTGTTTTTGCTAGTTGTTTTTTTGAAATCATCTTCTCAATTGTTCTAGTTATCAATCGTGAGCTAGGATTTTTACCATCAGATTCTAATGATATTCCTGAACCCTGAGATGATTCCATAACCACTTCTACTTTTGGATTAATTCCTAAAGTTGCTCCTTTTCCAGTAGCTATTGCATTCACAATTGAAATTGCGCCGTGTACAGTAGCTCTTACTTTCGTCATTAAAACCCTCCAAGAAGAGCTCTTTTCATGGCTTCATAAGGTGCTTTTGTCCCATGCCAAATCTCAAATGCTTTAGCTGCTTGTCCAAGCAACATCTCATATCCATAGATTATGGTTGCTCCTTTCTCTTTTGATTTTTTTATAAGATCTGTGTTCATTGGCATGTATACTATATCATAAACTACAGAATCTTGACTAATTGTTTCAGTTGGTAATGGGGTCTGCTCATTCTTTAATCCAATCGACGTTGCGTTAACAATGAACTTGTATTCTGAAATAGAATCCCCAATCTTATCAAGAGAGACTACATTTGTTTTAACACCAATTTTTTTTGCAAACTGTGCTATGGACATCGCTTTTTCTTTTGTTCTATTTACAATTGTTATAGAAGACGCTCTTTCTTTTGCAAATCCTGCAATAATTGCTCTTGCGGCCCCTCCTGCACCTAGTAGTAATACATTAGTCCCTTCAACAGCAATTTTTTTTCTTTTTATTGGTTCTAAAAATCCATCCATATCAGTATTGTACCCTTTTAACGTACCATTGTTGTTTGTAACAGTATTTGATGCACCAATAAGACTGCAATCTTCATCAACTTTGTCAAGATATTTCATAATCTCTATTTTGTGAGGAATTGTTACATTAAATCCTGCAATCTGAATTTTTTTTAATGATTCTAATCCTTCTGCCAATTCTCCTTTTGGAATTCTATATGCAATGTAAGTACAATCAAGTCCTAATTCTTTGAAAGCTGCATTGTGAATGTTTGGAGATAAAGAATGATCAATTGGATCTCCAATAACAGCATAAGTTTTTGACATTAGTTTTTTTCAGAGAATGATTCATTTAAACTCTAAAGTTGAGTCTGGTGTTATTTACCTGCATCTTATTTCTGAACGGATTGGTATCAAACCAATGACTAATTTTTACCAACGATTGATTTGACTTCAGAAAGACTAAACTGACCTGGGGCAGTCGCCTTTCCAAGTGATACATATGTAAATGGGCTTCCAAGATACAGGCTTAGAATTCGTGAAATTCTTCCATAATCCCCCATTGCAAATGCAATCAAATTGATCTTTGAAACTCGAGCATAAAGTGCTAAAACATGCGCAGGATCTTCAACATCTTTTGCGTTTGTAACAATTTTGATATTATCTGAAAATTTTGCCATCTGTTCAAGCATTTTGTTAAGTACTGAAATTGTTGGCGTTTTCTTAAAATTGTGCCAAGATACAAGCAAAGGAGTTTTGGTTTTTTTTAGATAATTAACTAGTAATTTGTTTTTTTTAAGCAAATTAAATTCAACATCTAACAAAAATGGATTATATTCTGCAATCAATTTTAGAATAGCAATTCTTTCTTTTTCATTTCCTGAAAATTTTCCACCTTCAGATTTTGGTCTTAAAGTGCATACTGTTCTTTTCAAATCTTTTTTAACTAATTCTAAAGCTTCAGGAACATTTTCTGGTTTTAAAAAATCAAGTCTTAATTCTACATAATCTGATTTTTTTAAAGCCTTTTTTACAACTTGTTTTAATCTTCTTGGAGTTTTTTCTGCAACAGAGACGCAGGTTTTGTATTTCATAATGTACTACTTTTCAAGAATATATTCATCAGATACTTCCATACCAAAATGTCTACCCGTTGCTGATTTAGCATGTACTAAAACGGCATCTCCTTTCTTTAGATGAGTAACCGATACTAATCTTCCATTTGGTCTTACAAACCTAATGGTTTCAGCATCCTGTGCGATAATGCCTCCAACTTCATTTCCAGTTTTTGCTTTGATCATTAACATTGGACGTCTTTCGATTTTTGAACGACCTACAGTTGCCCGTCTCGCGTTTCCTTTGGAATCTACAACTAAAACTTCAGTGCCTGTTTCTACTTCCGAAAGATAACTTGTGGTTCCATCTGGAGATAATGTGTAACAATGCACTGCTCCAGCATTTACTCTAAATGGCCGTGGGGAAGTAAACGATGATCCAACAGATTCATTATGTACAAGAAACAAAAAATTGGCTCTGCTGCCTATTAGCATTCCCTCTCCTTTGTGTAGCATAGATGCTGTATCTACACAAACTCTTTCTCCGTCACCAACTTCTTTAATATCGATAATTTTTGCAGATTTTAATTCAAAACTTCTTGTGCCAAGATAAACTAGGGTTTCTCTTACTTCATTTATTGATGAGGTACTAAAGATTACCCCATCTACTCCAACCTCTAGTATTGAAAACATCTTACGAGCTTCTTTTGGACTTCGAGCCAGTGCAAAAATTTTGGTATGGATTTTATGTAGTTTTGCAATAATGTTTTCTAAAGGAATAATTTTCCAATCTTTAACCTCAACAATAACAAAATCTAGTCCTTTTTTTGCAGATGTTAAAATATTTTCAATATCTGAATTAGATAAAACTTTGAATTTTCTTCCAACCTTTTTTCCTTTTGGTTTTTTTGAAGAATCCTTATCAAGTACTACGTAATTTGCTAAAGTCGAAGGATAAATTGTAGTCAATTTCATCTTTGTTTTTTCAATTAATTTTGGATCACAATAGATCATTCCAATTCCTTCATCTTCTAACTGAGGAAGAAATTTCCCAAGTTGCTTTTTTGAAACTTTGGGAGAAATAATTAATTCACGTGCTTTACTCAATTTTTTTCGCTGCTTCCTTGGCCGTTTCTTTTTTAAATATAATCGCGGCTAGTGCCTGTACCATTTTTTGAGGACTTTTATGAGCAAAAATATTTCTTCCATAGGTTACTCCTTTCGCACCAGCTTTCATTGCGTCTTCGGTCATTTGTAAAATATCCATATCTGATTTTGCTTTTGGTCCTCCGGCAATCACAATTGGAACTGGAGTACTTTTGACTACTTTTGCAAAAGAATCAATGTCTCCAGTATACACTGTTTTAACAATATCTGCGCCACACTCTGCACCAATTCTAGCCACATGACCTACAATCTCAGGATCATGAGGATCTTTGATTTTTTCTCCTCTAGGATACATCATTGCCAATAACGGCATGTTCCACTGGTGGCATTCATGAGCAATTGAACCGAGTTGCTGTAACATTTCTGGCTCTTCTTTTCCACCAATGTTGATATGAAGTGAAACCCCATCTGCACCAAGTCTTAAAGCTTCTTCGACACTTCCAGTTAACATCTTTCTATTTGGAGACATCGATAGAGAGGTGCTGCCTGAAAAATGAACTAAAATTCCTACTTTAGTTGGCTTTGGCAACGTTTTGAGTATTCCTTTATTGATTATGACGCTTGTTAATCCATGACTCTCGCATTGGTAAATAACAGAATGTGGATTTTCTAATCCTTCAATTGGACCATTAGAAATTCCGTGGTCCATTGGAATGCAAAGCATTTTTCCTTTTCTCAAAATACGATTTAATCTAATTTGAACACCAGTTACCATAGTTTGATCTCAACTTCATCCCTACTTAAAAATAATGTGAAATATTCATGACGCTCAAGGATTAAATAATATCTTAAAAGCATCAATTTTAGATTGAGTCAAATTACTGAACAGCTACATACAAGTGAAATTGGAGATATTCTTGAAAATTCTCTTAGTGGTAAAAGACCAAGCAGAAGTGACTATCAGCGATTACTTGAATCAAATGATGTACAACTAATGGGTTTAGTAGCTGGCCATCTCACAAGAAAACAATTTGGTAAAAAAGCTTCATTTGTAAATAATATTATTCTAAATTATACCAATGTATGTATCACCGATTGTAAATTCTGTGCATTTTACAGACCTCCCGGTGATGATGATGCATACACTCGTTCCTTAGATGAAATTGAAGCTAGAGTAAAAACTGCTTGGGAAATGTTCAAAATACGTCAAGTGCTTTTTCAAGGAGGACATAATCCAAATCTTTCTATCGAATATTATGAGGATGCTTTTAAGTTAATTAGAACAAAATATCCTGAAGTTGGAGTTCATGCACTTTCTCCCTCTGAAATTGATATGATTGCCCGTGTAGAAAAATCTTCAACTAGAGAAATTTTAGCTAGATTAAAAGACGCAGGTCTGCAAACAATTCCAGGTGCTGGTGCTGAAATACTTGTTGATTCTGTTAAAGACATCATTAGTCCAAAGAAAATAACTAGTGATGAATGGACTAGAATAATGGAAGAAGCTCATTCATTGGACATTCCTGCATCTGCTACAATGATGTACGGACATGTTGAATCAAATAACGACATTGTGGAACATTTTTACCGATTAGTAAAGTTACAAGAAAAAACTAATGGATTTATCGCATTCATTCCATGGAGCTTTGAACCAAATAATACCTTGATGCAAAAAGATGGATTGGTAACTTTCGGTGCTGGTGGGACTCAACTTTTAAAAATGATTGCAATTTCGAGAATAATTTTTGATGGATTAATTCCACACATACAATCTTCGTGGCTCACAAATGGAGTAGGTATGGCTCAACTAGCACTTCAATATGGTGCTGATGATTTTGGAGGTACGTTAATTGGCGAAGAAGTAGTCTCTTGTACTGGATCACGTTCTACTGAACTAACAGGCAAACAAATCATTGATGCAGTTCATCAAATTGGATATCTAGCTGAAGAAAGGGATAATTTTTACAGAGCTGTATACACGTATTAAAATCCATAACTAGACCATTTGGAATCAACTAAATTCTTTGTAGTATCGTCAACTTTTACTTGTTCTTGTATTTCACGCTCAAACCCTTCATCTTTAGTTTTCTGCGTTGCATCAATTCCAAGCTTTGAACCCAAATTCACTAATGGTGATGCAGGATCCAATGTGTCAGTTGGGGTATTATCGATGATTAGTGTGTCTCTGGCAGCATCTACCCTAGTTGTAATGGCCCACAACACATCATCTATACTATGAACATTAACGTCATCATCCACTACGACAAAAATTTTTGTTAAGGCAAGCTGTCCAAGACCCCACAATCCCATCATGACTTTTTTTGCTTGCCCAGGATATCGCTTTTTTATAGATATTATTGCCATTCCCTGAAACCATCCAGCTGCAGGCATTGCAAAATCTACAACTTCTGGTTGGAACATTCGAATTAACGGTAAGAATGAACGCTCTATTACTTTACCAATGAAAGCATCTTCTAAGATTGGCTTTCCAACAACTGTGGTTAGATAGATTGGGTTTTTTCTTTGCATTACTCCTGTCAAAGTAAATGTTGGAAATGGTTCTTTAGGAGTATAGTAACCAGTGTGGTCACCAAATGGTCCTTCATCTCTAGTGTCTAAAGGATCAACATATCCTTCCAAAACAATTTCTGCATTTGCAGGAACTTCTAAATCAACAGTTCTACATTTTACTAACTTGATTCCTTTCTTTCTAGTGATTCCTGCAAACAAATACTTGTCAAGCCCTTCTGGAACTGGGGCAACCGCAGAAAAAACTGTTGCAGGTTCTGCACCAATTACTATGGCAGCTTCAATTTTTTCTCCCTTTTCTTTTTTAAGTTCATGATGATGTGCTCCACGTTTGTGTTTTTGCCAGTGCATTAATGCATGAGTGCTATCAATAATCTGCATTCGATACACTCCTAGATTTCTCACTCCTGTTTCAGGATGTTTTGTAGCAACTAAACCAAAAGTGATGAATTTTCCCGCATCTTTTGACCAAGTTTTCAAAATTGGAAGTTTATCAAATGATGGTGATTCAGAAAAAATTTCAGTTACAGGGCCATTGTTTTCTAATTTTGGAAAAGAATCACTCATCTTTGAAAGCTCTGGCAGCTTTTTTATTTTATTAAGAAATCCAGACGGAATATCCATCTTTGTCAAGTCTACAATTCTTTGACCAATTTCTGTAAAATCTCTAGTTTCTAATCCGATTTCTAATCTTTTCATAGAACCAAATGCATTTCCTAGAACTGGCATATCATAATTTTTTACATTTTCAAAAAGAATTGCAGGCCCATTTGCATACATCGCCCTTCTCAAAATTTCTGCAATCTCTAAATTAGTATCCACTTCTGTTTTTACTCGTTTTAACTCTCCAGCCTTTTCTAATTCTTCAATAAATTGTGTAGTGTTCTCTATTGGCACGTCTCTGATTTTTGATTGAGCAGTATAAGCTTAACTAGATTTGTCTAATCTTGGGTCCTTTGGAAAAAATATTAACACAGGTATTTTAATTCAGAATTCAAGGTAGCGATTTATTGGTAGAGGAAAAATGTGTGGTTTGCAAGGGTGGTGGCACAATTGAACTGTTAGGGTCCCAATGCCCATTCTGTAATGGAACCGGAGAATACACAAAATCTGCAGAATCTTATTTGAATTCTCATATATGTCAATGTATTTTCTTAGATAGAAAAGTTTGTCCCTTGTGTGGAAAGAGATGTCATCATGATACTCCAAACAAACCAAAAATTTTGATTGGTCCAGTTTAAAAAATTTTTAATTTAATTGATTGGAGGAAGCTCGCTCTTTCTTTCGTGACCGCCAGAACCAAATTTACAATAAAAACACATATCTGACTGCATGTGACTTAATTTTTGAATTTGTATTGCTCCAAGCTTTAATGCAATTTTTGTTAATAACTTGTATTTGAGTGGCATTGCTGGAATTACCTCTTCCATGTAAACCTTGTAGTGATCTGGACAAAACTTCAGAGTAACTTTGGTTGGTTCACTTCCTCTCGCATTTACTTGTCTTGTGAAATTAATCTGCTCTCTAATGTATTCATGTTTTGGGCATGGACAATCTTTTCCACCTGGGTGCTTGTATGCAGGAATATTTTTCCAGTCAAAATCTGGAAACTCTTTTTCAAAATCGTCCATTAAGTTGCTATCGCCTTTTGCGCATATAAAACTTGGTAAGATTTTATGATCTATTTGGCGCTGATAGAGAGAAGGCTATTTTTACGAACGGTAATGATCACAATGTAAATAAACCATACATAATGTAGAAAAACCACATGGCTACTAAACGCAAATCAACAGGAACAACAAAGAAAGATTTAGAGGCAAAAATTGCAGAACTAGAAGCCAAATTAGCTAACCTTTCAAGTCAAGCTGGGGGAACAGCTCAAAAAGCTCCTCCTCCACCAAAACCACAACAAGCTCCTCCAAAACCAGCAGAGAAAAAAGCTGCACCACCTGCCACTTTAGCACAAGCATTAGAAAATGCATGGCAGAATGCTGCAACTAGTAACACTCACTCCTTTAAGGAAAAAGTAACTGGTTTTTCACCTAATCCAAACAGATACTATGCTAGAAGAGTTGCCACAATTGGTCATGCTCCAACACAAGATTGGAATTTTCAAAAAGCAAAAGTAACTGGTTATACAGCAAATTCTAACCAATACTATGCAACAAGAGCAAGAATGGCATATCATCCAGCAGATAAAATGTTTGCAGGTTATGGATTGGTAGTTCAAGGCGCAACAGCTCAAGCTAAACAAGCACCTCCTCCACCCCCACCACAACGAACAGAACCACAACCACAACAAACAAGTTCAAGTTCTAGTGGAAGTTCAAAACAATCATCACTTGAAGCATATGAGAAGGAGTATCTTGCAAGATTAGAAAGAGAAGAAAAAGAAAACGAAGAGCTTATGCGAGCAGCTGCTGAATTAGCTGCAAAACGCAGAACAGAATCTGGTGGAAGTTCCGGACAAGCACATTCTAAAGGCTCACTGCCTAAAGGCTTCTAAACAAAAACACTTTCTTTTTAATTATTTTTTAAACTGTAAAAGAATCTAATACTTCTTTTGCGTGTCCTGCGGGTTTTACTTTTGGAAATACTTTGAAAATTTTTCCTTTCTCATTCACTAAAAATGTACTACGAATTACTCCCATGTACTCTTTTCCCATGAATTTCTTTTCCCCCCAAACACCAAATTTTTTTGAAACTTCTCTATCAGTATCAGCAAGTAAAACATATGGTATTTTCATCTTTTCACAGAATTTTTTGTGAGAACTAACATCATCTGGACTAATGCCGACAATTTCAATATCTGATTTTTTAAATTTATTATAGTCTCTTGAAAATTCGTCAGCTTCTATAGTACAACCCGGAGTAAAGTCTTTTGGATAAAAGTAGATAACATGTTTTTTTCCTTTAAGATCAGTTGATTTTATCTTGTTACCATCGGAATCTTCTAATTCAAATTTTGGTACTGTATCTCCTTCAGTAATCATGACAAAGGCAAGCGTGAGTTTCCCTAATTAATTATTTTTTAACATGGATTAATCAAAACCAAGTCGAATCTTTTATATGGAAATTCCCGTGGCTGATGACTGTTGGTAAATCCACGAAACTGGTTTGCAGAGGGCGTTGCAACATTTTGTTTAGTGTTTTTTGGGCCTCTTTCAGTAATTTTAGCCGCCGCCGCGTTTGGAACGGGACTATCCATTGAGGGAATCATCATGATTTCGTTAGGTCACGGTGCTGCAATTGGTTTGATGGTTTATGCATTTGGACATGTATCTGGCGCTCACATTAATCCCGCCGTTACGATTCCAATGATAATTACCAAAAAAATTAGTGCGGCAGATGGAGCTGGTTACATTGCGCTCCAAATAATTGGAGGAATTGTTGCTGCATTTACACTAATGGTAACTCTTCCTGAATTAGGTGCAGTTGTACACTTTGGAACCCAAGCACCTGGTGATTTAATCAATAATGATCCAATTTCAGCACTTGGTTTAGAAATGATCTTTACATTTTTCTTAGTTACTACAATATTTCTTACAGCTGTTCACAAAAAGGCACCATCTGGGATACATGGAATTTCAATCGGTGGAATGGTTTTCTTATTGCATTTAGTCGGAGTACCATTAACAGGAGCTTCTATGAATCCAGCTAGAACACTTGGGCCTGCAATTATTTCTGGCTTTTGGGAATTTCATTGGGTTTATTGGGTTGGGCCAATCATTGGTGGAATTATTGCTGGCCTAATCATGAATTATCTCTTTGTCAAAAAGGCTGAAACTGAAGCATAATTTTAGTTTCAATCATCCTTCCAAACGTTTTTAAAAATTTGACATAGCGAATGTATTGGGCTCGTTGCACAGCTTGGATAGTGCGAACGCTTGCGGAGCGTTAGGTCGAGGGTTCGAATCCCTTCGGGCCCGCTTTGTTAACGATTGTTAAAAAATTTAGAATATTCAATAATTATTCTATTTTTTTATTTGAATTAATCTTGGTGAATCAATCTAGAGGTTCTGGATGACCTTTGCCACGGAGAGCAAAACATACTACTGCCATTGCGATTGCCACCCCAATTGCTGCACCGTATGCTGCCATTGATGCTTCTGCCATGTGCATAGAAATTTTGTTTGCATCAATAAAATTTATGCAATCAATTCTGAAAATATGTTTAAAATCCACAACTCAAATTAAACAAATGATATTTTTGAAGGGTTAACGACAATTGTCAATTTAGCTATAGAATTTTGTAATAGTATCATAGCTACGACAACTATTTGAGCTGCTTTGACCGACGCGGTTAGTGTGATAAAGCTTTTTCTCGTTTTATCATTTTTTGTTGTTCTTATGCCACAAGCATTTGCAGAATCTTCTGAAAAGACAAATTCTGACTTCGTTAGTCCAATGCTGATTATTCCTGGAGATATTTACATCAAATCCAATAAAGATACTCCAGTTAATTTTGAAGTTAAAGCATTAGATGATCGAGAAGGACCAATTAAAATAGAATGTGACAGAATATCTGGTTCAAAGTTTAAGCTCGGAAAAACACTGGTGAGATGTACCGCTACAGATCAAGCGGGAAATATGACAATGAAAAGCTTTGTAGTCACTGTAGGTTTTAACATTGTAAAAATTCCATCATGGATTAAACAAATTACAAATTTTTGGTTAAGTGAAAGAATTGATGATCAAACCTATATGAGAACAATTGGGTATCTCATAAGTAATGATATTATTCATATTCCTACATCAAAGATTCCTGATGAGAATTCAAATCCAAGTATCCAACCTTGGATAAAATCAATTGCTAAATCATGGGTTAACAAAAAAATCTCTGATGATGAATACTCTATTGCGTTACAATGGCTAATAGATAATCGGCACATTAATTTTTAACAAACAAATGTCATCTCTTTAATCCATATCAATAATTGTATGAATCCGACTATGTGAAAAATTACTTAGTACATAAAAAAAATTTACAGACACAAGTATGATTCATTATTATTTCATAAGTAGCGTGAGTGACAAAGATAAAGACAAAGACCTATCATTAAAAGAACAAATTCTAGACAAAATGGGATCACTGATAACCGCCGCATTTGGTCTTGTGGCTGCGCTAGCATGGAACGAAGCAATCAAAGCTATCTTTGCAGAACTCTTTGGGACTACTGAAACAATAATTCCAATGATTTCTTATGCGATAATTGTAACAATCATTGCTGTAGTAGTGACAATATTGATTGCAAGAGCCATATCAAATGCAAAAAAGGCAATAAGTTAACATTTTCCACCTGTATTTTTCATTTTGAACAAACTAGTTTTCTTATTATTCAAAAATATCCTCAAATTATGGTCTTAACGGTACAGATGGTCAATAAAATACGAAAGAATTTAGAAAAAAACCTAATGACTGATTCAGAAACCAATCAAAAGAAAACAGACAATATCTAGCTTCAAAAAGTAGATGTAATGTAATAACTAAGAACGGTGGCTACATGTAATGAAAAACATATTCCTAATAGGATGGGTTTGTTCAAAATCAATTTTTAATCAAAACCCACAGAAACCAGTTGAACATACAGCTTGTATTGTCTGTCCTTGATACGTCATAATTCCTAGAAGAATAATGAAACCTACGTCAAGAATATCTAATTTGAATCCTCTAATAGTGAGTCCTGACTTTACATTTTTACAAACAGTTTCTAGTTTCAATAATAAAAGTTGATTATTTTGGTATATAGTAAACAATGTGAAGCTATTCTGAAATTACACATTTCTTATGCGTAATTGTAACAAATCTATGGTACATTTGCTTCGTGAAATTTTGAGCAATTACAACCTTTCACAAGACACTTTCCTCTACCTTCATAATGCGCTGCTTGGTAATGGTAGCATCCATCTTTCACATTATGGCATTTCATAATTCTCTAAGGCATTATTGCTTTAAGGATTTTTTCCCAATCTATTTTCTAGTGGGATCGTGTGTTTTACCAATATGTTTTGCAAGATTGATCACATCACTTCCAAAATCTTTCCCACAAAACATACAGTGAAATCCAAAACTATTCTCCATGTAAAATCAATTTTTTATTTTTATAAAACATTTTCTATATGAGAAAAGAAAGCTAAATACAATCAACTAAAAATAAATTATTGTTGTCAAAAATCAAAACGATCGCTATATGGATCGCAATCATCGGTGGTGGAATAGGATTTTTCTTTCTATATGGTGTATTAGCTGATTTGATGAGATAACACTTGGTTCATCAATGAGTTTAATTGAAATTTTAAATTTAACAAAATGATGACTAAAATTTCGAATGAAATTAATCAATTTTTAATGCATCAAAAGTTAGGATTTATTGCAACGGTATATCAAAACAATACGCCAAAATGTCTCTCTAAAAGGAACAACCATGATAAACGCAGTTGTTATTATACAAATAGACGATTTGGCGAAATTCCAACCCCTTTATCTAATTTAGGTTACTCAGAAGACGAAATTAAAGAAAGATGGAAAAAGCATTATCTTTCGGTCTAATTTGTTATAACAAATTAGCACGTTCATTTTTTTGAAGATTCCATACGTCTTTTTGTTTCTAAATGTTCCTTTCGTTCTTTTTCTAAAAGCTGTCTTAATGTAACAAGCTCTGTCTCTGCCATTTTTAATTTGCCTTTCATTGAAGAAATAGCTGCACTTGCAGCTTCTATGACATGTTTGGATTCATTTTTCTCATCTGATTTTTCATCTTTAGTTTTTATTTTATTTTGTGCTACTTGAATTTCTTTGATAAGTCTTTGCCTATTAAGTTCAATATTACCTAATTCTTTTTCAGATTTTTCAACTAGCATCTTTAATTCTTCCAATTTTGATTCAGATTTACGTAGTTCGTTAGTTATCGCGTCTAATTCTACCTTACTTTTTTTTATCTGAGTCTGAATGTCTTCAAGCACTTCTTTTTCTTTTTTTATTTTTCCTTCAATTTCTTTAGACTCTTTTAATTGACTTGGAGTTGCCGCATTAGTGATGTTAGTAGTTTGTATAACATTAAGTGATCTCAAATCCTTATTTTTTTGTATTAAATCTTTTTTTACCTGAATTAAATTATTCACTGCAAGATCATATTCTTGTTTAACATTAGTTAATTTTTTTGTAATTGATTCAAGATGTTGTTTTTTAGATTCTATTTCATCATCTAGCGTATCTATCTCTTCAATGTTTTGGATATTGTCTGTTTGTTCAATTTTGAATGGTTCTACATCCAATTTTATTTCTTCATTTTGAGCAGAATCATCCTCTTCTGGAATTTCTTCCTTTGATTTTTCCCGTTTAAACCACTTCATACCCTTTTTCCTCTAACAAAATGAAGGTAAAACCCTAAACCGCCTATACAAAATCCAGCTATGATTGCAACAATACCTAACTCTGAACTATCACTAAGAAATGTGGGCGCTGCCACAAAAAGTAAAGCTCCAAAAATAATTAAGAAAAAAGCTCCACTCCTTCTTGGCTTATTGTGTTCATCATGCACCATTATATCATCAATTATCATAACCTGAAATTGTGCTTGCAACTTTTTTCCTACCTATATCAAGTATAAACGGTCCAATTTTAGGTCCCCTATTAGAACCTAGGATGATTTGATACAAGGTTTTAAAGAAATCTTTTGGAGGGATTTCATTTGATTTTGCTATTTGATAAATGGCATTTTGTAAATCATCAGGTTCATTATCAGAATTCAATACATGTACTAATTCGCTTAACGCTTTTTTTGTAGTATCATCAATTTGTAATTCAATTTTTTCACCTTGCCCAAAATCGTCAGCATAATTGCCTGCCAATGTTATTAACTCATTCATCTCGTGGGATTCATTTTTTATCGCACCATATTCTATGAGCTTTTTCATTATGCGATCATTTCTGTCATCTTTGAATATGTTTGCAAGCTCAATTAACAATCTGTAATTAACATGAACACTAGGAGTTTTTGGTGGATTTAACAAATTAACATATTCGTAGAGGCCTTTTGACTTTGTTTCTTTTGCTTTGTTATCAAACTTTATTTTCCCAAAATAAATGTCCTCTAACTCGTTATATTCATCCATTAATGAAGGTATGTCATCAAATCCTAATTCACGAGCTCCGGTAATTCTTTTGTAAAGTAATAGTAGAATTGATTTTGGTGTGCCATACTTTAACCATCTTTGTGATGTAACTACATTTCCTAATGATTTTGAAATTTTCTTTCCACCCTTATCTAAAAACATTTCATATTTTACATGATAGGGGTGAGGATAATTCAAAATTTCATCAGCCACCCAATCATTAATCTTTACAGAATCCATGATGTCTTTTCCATATGCCTCAAATCGTACATCAAATGCTTGCCAACGAGCAGCAAATTCAACTTTCCAGGCTAGTTTTCCATGTCCTTTTGTTACATCTGATATACCTTCATGGCCACAACCCTTTACAATATTTGAGCCAATTGTGGCATCTTGACATCTATATTTTATCTTCTTTTCATTTGAAAGGTACTCGTAAGATTCAGTAGTATAGAGCTTATCGCACTTCTCACAAACTGGAAAATAAGGTAATGTATTCTGAAACTTTTCTTGTCCTGAGAATTCTGCAATTTTTTCACCAATTTTTTTACTATTTTCGAGAATAGTGTGTATCTGATCTTTTAAGATTCCCTTTTCATAAGTATCCTTTGCCCTTCTAAACTCATATTCGATTCCTAAATTGTCAAGTCCTTCAAGTAAAAGACTACTCATGTGCATTCCGTAAGAATCATGACAATCAAAAGGATCTGGTATGGAAGAAACACGTTTTCCTAAATGCTCATTTAAAGAACTTGGAAAACCTTCAGGAATTTTTCTCAATCCGTCTAGATCATCAGAATATGCAATAAGCTCAGATTTGTAACCAAAATTTTCTAATGCAAGCTTTACTCCAAAAGCACGAACTGCATCGCCCAAACTTCCAATATGTGGTACCCCCGATGCTCCTAATCCACTTTCAACACGGAGTAAATCCATTTTTCTTCCGATTGATTGTTCTCTTTCAATTAATTCAAATGCAAGTTTATCGATCCAAGTTCCTTTTCCAATAATCTTTTGTTCAGACATTATATGACCTCAGGCAAGTTCCTTTTCCATATAAGGACCAGCTAAAGAATAACCCAATTTTTTATAATATTCTCTTGTTCCTACAGCGCTAATTATCAAAATCTTTTTGGCGTTAAATTCTTCTTTTGAAATTTTTTCTGCTTCATTGATTAATTTTTTCCCCAGCCCTAAATGCTGAATTCCTGATTTGCTCCTTTCTCCAAGTTTTAATAATTGACCATAAACATGTAATTCCCTTACGATACATGTTTTGTTATTAATCTCAGCTCGATGTGCTTTTGAACTGGGACATCTTAGCCTCAAAAATCCATAAATAAAATCATCCGAGTCATCAAATGAAAGAAAAATCTCTTTACCTTCTGAAGAATCATAATTCTCACGATTTAATTTTAACTCTAAATCAAATTGTTTTTTTGATAACCCCACTTCTCTACATCTAATACATTTGCACGAAATGCCCTCATCTCTTAAATTTTTATGAACTATTTGACGAAGATTGCCAGATTTTGGTCCTGCAACAATTTCTGAAGCAGAAATTTCCCTTTGAACTCTCATTATTCTTACCCATCTAGGAACAATTTTTTTCACCTCAGTTAATACGTTAACCATATCTTCAAAAGAATATGGATTGTATTTTCCAGATTTGAAATCATCATAAAGTGGAGTATTTTCTAAAACAAGTGATGGATAAATCTTCAACATATCTGGTTTTAATCGCTGATCATCAAATAGTATTTTAAAATCATTAATGTCATCTGAAGGAGACATTGTAGGAAGACCGGGCATCATGTGGGCAACAATTTTGTAGCCTGCATCTTTTGCAATCTGAAAAGACTCTACAACATCTTTAAAATTGTGTCCTCTGTTTACAATTTGATAAACCCTTTCTTGCAAGCTCTGCACTCCAATTTCAACTCTAGTGATTCCATATTGCAACATTGCATCAACATGTTTTTCTTTACAATAATCAGGTTTTGTTTCAATTGTAAACCCAACATTTCTTATTGCCGCACGTTCGTTGCTTATTTTTGCATCTTCTAATGTTTCTGAATCAAAACCATTTAATGCATCATAACAAGATTTTATGAAATTTACTTGATAGTCTTCTGGCATGAATAGAAAAGTTCCACCAACAATTACCAATTCTAATTTCGATGATTCATGACCACTTGCAATCAGCTTTTCAAGTTTTGTTAAAATTTGTTTTTTTGGATCATACTTATTTTCAATAGCATTAATCGTTGATGGTTCTTTTCCAGTGTAGCTGTTTGGAGTGTTAAATTCTATGCCGCCAGGACAATAAGTACATCTGCCATGAGGACACGCATATGGTTTTGGCATAAGAGCTATTACTGCAACTCCAGATGCTGTTTTTACAGGTTTTCTTAACAAAACTTTTTGTAATTTTACAAAGTCAGAACCATTTACCTTTGATAAGATCTCATAATTTCTAGGCATTCTTTCAAGCGAATATTTTGCACAGATTTTTTTTATTTCTGTTTTTACGTCTTTTTTTGTTAAAGTCTGCACTGTTAGAAGATTTTTAGAAATTTCACTACATGCCTTTGAAAATCTAGTATCAATTTTTTGCAATAGTTTGATGCTAAGATACGGCCATAAATTCTTTAAAACTATTTGAGAATAAAATTAAGAAATTTACCTTCTTCGTACTCTGCGTTTTTTAGAGGCTCTTCTCGCTTTCCTTCTCGAAACTCTTCTTTTTGGCTTTTGTCGTCTTGAAGCTTTTCGTTTAGGCCGTCTTTTTGTAACGGAACGTCTTCTGGCCTTTCTTCCTATCTTTCTTGTTCTTTTTTTTCTCTTTATTTTGCCTCTCCTTGTCTTTCTTGTTGTTTTTCTTTTCTTTTTTCTCGAAGAACGCCTCTTCTTTGATTTTCGTTTTTTAGTTCTTTTTGAACCAGATTTTCTTTTGCTACTAAGACGACTCTGTAGATTTTTTAATTTAATTAACTCTATCCGAATTTTGGATATTTCACCAAGTAATTCATTATTTATCTGACTAAACTCCTTACCGTGTTGTTCAAAACACTCAGCATGAAATTCCTTTCCATTAGAATACTTTAGCTGTTCACTTGGTATTGGTTTTTTACATACAGTACAATTTGCAACAAAACGTTCTGACATTTGTTAAACCTTCTCTTTTATAATAGGATTTAAAATTTTTTTTATACCATAATAACACACAATGTTAAAAACCATCAATCCGATTTTTCACTCATACCTCTTCCATTATTGTCGCCACGGTCATCTTCGTCATCTCCATTTATTGAATCTTGATTCGTATCTATGCCGCTTTTTAGTTCTTTTCTATATTCAAATTTTAACCATATTGGAGTGATTATTGTAGTAGCTGCCACCATTAAAACAATGGTGGAATAGACATTTGATGTAAGAATTCCTGAAGAAAGTCCTACTCCAGCTACAATTAATCCAACTTCTCCTCTTGAAATCATCCCTATTCCGACTCTCATTCCTTTTGTTCTATCTTTGAGAAACATCCAAGCCGGTAACCCACAGCCAAATAATTTACTAACGACTGCTATGCCAATTATAACGCCACTTAACATCAAAATTTCAAAATTAACTTCTCTAAAGTCTACTTGTGCCCCTATTATAGCAAAGAAAAGAGGTGCAAAAATTAATCCTATTTTTCCAATATATGCTTCTAGTTTTTCAAAAACTTTGGTTGTTGATAATGCCATGCCTACAGCAAATGCCCCCACTATTGGAGACAGTCCGATGGAACCCGCTAGTGCAGCTGCTCCAAAGAACAACGCAGTTGCAATTCCTTCAACACTACCTTTTGCTTTCCAAAGTCTTGGGGTTACCATCCTTGGAACAAGAATTACCGCCGCAATTAGAATGGCTGCAAAGAATCCTAAGACCTGAAGTATTGTTATCGTTACATCTACAGGATCTATTTCGCCAATGCCTCCTTCTCCTGTCGCTAACGAAGATACAACTGATAAAACTGCTATTGCAAGTATGTCATCAACAACGGCTGCTCCAATAATTAATCTGGCCTCTTTTGATTTTAATTTTCCAAATTCACTTAATACTTGAATCGAAATTGCAATACTGGTTGCAGTCAATGCAGTTGCAATCAACATTGATTGCAATGCATCAAAACCAAACATTTGAAAAACAACTAATCCTGCAAAAAATGGAACTATTACTCCAAGTGTACCTACAGTAAAAGATGCTTTTCCACCTCTAAGAAATTCTTTTGGTGTCATTTCAAGTCCGGCCATAAACAAAATTACTATGGCGCCAATTTCTCCAAGAACCTTGATTTCAGAATCTATTGTAAGTAATGGTTGACCATTGAATACCAAGAGGGATCCTAAAGCAAATGGTCCTATCACCATTCCAGCTATGAGCTCACCTAAAACTATGGGTAGCTTTAGCCTTAGGAATAATTCTGCCATTAATTTTGCGGCAAAAAGCAAAATTCCAACGCCAATTATGATGTGAATAAAATGTGTTTCAACTGCCAGTTTGCTTTCCCCATTTTAGCCATGAAATAGTGCAATATAAGGTGATTTGACTTGAAAATTATCTAAAAGGTCTAAATGATTATGCGATTTTTTTAGAATTGATAAAAACACCAGTCTTGCTTATGATTTTTCCCACTTTACTAGCTTGAATTTTATTTTTCTTGAAAATTGATTTTATCTTAAAGGATTCATTTTTTGGTGCAATAACACAAAACCCAATGCCCATATTGAATGTCTTGTACATTTCCAATCTGTTTATGCCTTGATCTTCAATTAACTGCATGATTGCAGGTGGTTTTGGTAACGAATCTAAATCATAACCAATTTTTTTTAATCGTAAAAGCTTTGTAAATGAACCACCGGTTATGTGTGCCAATCCATGAACGTTACACTTTTGAATAATTTCTAAAACAGGTTTTACATAAATCTCCGTTGGGGTTAATAACGCATTTCCTAAAACACCAATTCCCCCGATTTTACTTTTTAAGGAATATTTTGTAAGTAAGGCCTTTCTTGCTAGTGTATATCCATTTGAATGCAAGCCGGTGCTTTTGGCACCAATTATCACATCCCCTTTCTTAATTGATTTTCCAAGAATCATTTGTTTTTTTGATAGCAATCCGACAACCATTCCTGCTAGGTCAAACGAAAATCCATTTCCTGCTATCAAATCCTGCATTATTGCAGTTTCTCCACCGACAATTGGAACTCTTGCTTTTCTAGCTCCTTTTACTAATCCCTCAACAATTTTTTTAAAAATTTTCTGATCATTTTTGTTTGCAGCGATATAATCTACAAAAGAAATTGGCGTGGCTCCAATACATATTATATCATTTACATTCATTGCTACACAGTCAATTCCAACAGTATCATACTTTCTCATCTTATTTGCAATGAGAATTTTTGTTCCAACCCCATCTGTGTGAGTTGCTAAAAGCATTTTTCCTGGTAATTCTGTAATGCCCGCATAATGACCAAACCCTTGGAAAATTCTTACTTTACTTTGCAATTTGTGAGTGGATTTGATGATTTTACCTATTGCGGCTTGGCTTTTTTTGATTTTTGCTATATCTACCCCTGCTTTTTTGTAGGTCATTACCATGAATTGATTCGGTCTTGATGCGAATAAAAGAATTTGCTTAGAAAGCTAATCTTACATGTACATATCAGAGGACTCTTCTTTTTTGTGCTGTAGATATTTTTTAGAAAGTTCTTCCAGTTCAGCACTAATTCTTTCCTTTTCTTTTTTCAGATCCGTGGTATCAATTTTTAATTCGTACAATCTATTTATTGCTTCAATTAGTGTAGCTGCAGCTTCAGGATCGGGAATAATCCTATTTGCTTTTACTAATAATGCAATTCCTCTAATTTCTCTAATCAGACATTCATTAAGAATTCCACCTGATATTCCAGTAATGAATCCGTGAGGAATAATGTCGATGTTTTTATCTGCCATGACTCTGCAAAGATCTTCTTCTGCAGCACAATATGCTTTATTATCATGTTCATTACTTGCCACTCCGTCAAGAATTACGATTTCTTTTGAACCTTTTTTCATAGCCCAATCTAAAATAGTTCCTGCAATTGTGTACAGGCCTTTCATCTGCAACGTAATTTCACAAATTATTGCACATACTGTTCCTTCTTTGTTTGAATAAAACCTAAAAGGATGTTGCAATCTGCCTCTCATAAAAGCTGTTGATGGAGGAAGATATTTTGATCTCATATAGCCTATCTCCTTCATTTGCAATTTTTCAATCATGCATTCAATTGATATTGGTCCCACCAAGCCGGCACCAACAAACCCCGCAAAAATTATTGGATTTTTTAGACTTACTTTGCTAATTTCAAAAACTTCAGCTTCTGGAAAACCATTTGGCATTACTTACGTCAAAATTCTCAGTCTAATTACTTTTCTGCATGAACAATTTTAGCATAGTTCTACCTTTGTCGGTGATTGAATAGATTACATTGGATCCAACTGATTCCTTTTTAATGAAATTATAATCAACGCAAAGATGTAGATAGTTTAGAAATGATTTTTTCATTCTGATTTTTGATTTTGAATATAAATCAGAAAATGTCATTGGGTTCCCTCTAAGCTGATACAGCAATTTTAGCAGAGATAATGTACTATAGTCTCGTGCTCTTACTTTAACTGCATCTAGCACTTGTTCATCTCTTTTTATGATAAAATCTTCGAACTGATCGGCTACCTCTATTGGAATGTAAGTTAATCGTGCTCTCATCATACGGTATGGTACGGTATATTACTTTATTAATCTTAAACTAGAGCTTTGTTGATCTATCCGGGTGGTTTTTTTACACCTTTTGAAATTACAGTTAAATCTACTTAGATTGGTAAAATTGTGAATTGTACAAAAGGATGTTCCTTTAAACAAAAGTGATTTTATCAACCAACATGGAAGTGGTAATTAACGCAATACTGACAATTGTTGGAATCGCAATGTTGTGTTATGGTGGAAATTGGTTAGTTAATGGCGGTGTTGCTATTGCTCAAAAACTCAGAGTAAGCAAAATGTTAATTGGACTGACCGTTGTGGCATATGGAACATCGACCCCGGAATTAGCAGCAAGTATAGCTGCTGCAGGTGAACATGGCGCAATAATTCTGGGAAATGTGATTGGAAGCAACATAGCTAATATCGGAATGGTTATTGGCATATCTGCAATTCTGATTCCACTAGTTGTAAAAAAAACACAAGTGCAAAAAGAAATTCCAATAATGTTGGGCGTATCTTTCTTGCTAGTTTTATTATCACTCGATGGCGAAATATCTCAATATGATGGAATTTTGTTATTGGTCTCTATGATAATATTTACAATTTTTACTTACAATGATGTAAAAAAACAACGTAGAATTGTAAATGAAAGTAAGTATGAAATCTTAGAGAAAAAAATTTCCACAAATACTATTATTTTATTTGGAATTGGAATTTTATTATTATATTTTGGAGCCATACTAACTATCGATAATGCAGTAATTTTAGCTGAATTCTTTGGACTTCATGAACGCATTATTGGAATCACTATAATTGCAATTGGTACTTCGATACCTGAATTAGTTACCTCAATAATTGCAATTCGGAAAAAACACATTGACATTGGTGTTGGAAATATTATAGGAAGTAACATTTACAACATATTGATGGTTATGGGCGTTGGCGCCACTATTGCAGGTATTACAATATCTTCTGAAGTTTTTGTGGATTATATGGTAATGATTGGATTTGCCTTTGTAATGTTTATTGTGTTGAAAACTGGTTTGATAACTAAAAAAATTGGAATAGGTTTTGTTGCAGCTTATGCTATTTACCTTGTGTTGATTTTCTAGCCTCAAAATTACTCTAAATTGTGGTTAATTTGATACCTTCAGCTCTAATACTTGGACAAATAGATGGTAAAGATGCCCACTGGAGAACATTTTTCGCATCATTTCCTATAGCTGAAATATTTTTCAACAAATCTGTGACGTTATGAACAATTCTAATCATTTTCCCAGAACTTTTTATTTCTCCGTCTTTAATAATTCTGATTCCACTTCTAGCAGTACATGAAAAATCTCCTTTGATTGGATTAACAGCATAAGTGTACCATAATCTTCCAACTAGAATTCCTTTTTTAGTGTCTTTGATAATTTCATCTTCTGAAAAATCTCCATTTTTTATTCTAAGATTGTGTGTGCCAGGAATTGGAATTGGTTCTGCGCTACGTCCCATTGGAGAACCCGATCTTAGAGCATTACCCGTGGATTCTTTTTTTTCTTTGAACGCATTATAAGAATCAGAGTAAACATTTTTGAAAATTCCGTTTTCAATTAATGGTATAATTTTTGTTGGCATTCCTTCATCATCAAAAGATTTACTTCCAATTCCTTCAGGAGAATGTGGATCGTCAATTAAATTAAAGTTTTCAACAGCAACACATTTTTCGATTTTTTCAGAAAAACAACTTCGTGTTTCTGAATATGTTTTAAGATTGAAATTTGATGAAAGAACAAAAGATAATATTTCGCCAACTGAATATGGCTCAAAAATCACTGAACAACTTTCAAACTCACAATGTTTAGGATTAATGGAATTAACACACATATCTCTTGCATCACGTCCTATTTGTTCAGATGAAAAATTCTTTAACGTTCTACATGATGCTTGACCAATTCCACTTACTGGAATACTGCCAGTATCAGAATCTGCATTAATTGTTCCCGAAATATATGTTGCTTCGTCTATACATCTGAGATCATTCGTGTTAGAAATTGAAAATTCTTCTGAAACAATGTTTAGTGCTCCAGAAATAGAATTTATTTTCGGATTTTCAGAAGAATTAATCATAGATTGAGCAATGTCTGAAGCTTCACTACCTGTGATTTCTTTTAGTTTTTTATCAAAAACTCCTTCAAGGGAATTTTTCATAAATTTATGAGGCAAAGACTGCCAAAATGGCTTTGATTTTGTAATATTGGATAGTTCGAGGGCCTCATCAATGGTTTTTTTGTAATTCTTTAAAATAGTTGTATGGGCAGAAGATATTTTCTTATTGTGAATAATCCTAATTCCAATTAATTCTTCCTGATTTTGCTTTGCTTCAGCAATTTGCGAATCAGTAATTCTTATTGTCGTAATTTTTCTTTTTACAGAAATCGCTTCACATTCATCAATTCCTTTTGTTTTTGCATAATCAATTGCCCTTTCACAGGCTGACAATTAACTTCGCCTTGGATTTTGATATTTGAATTTATTAATTTTAATTAAATCAAAATAAGAGCCAAACCTCCCTTCATCTTCTAAATCATCTAATGCACTTACAGATTCATACTCGTCTTCAAATTTTCTCAGAATTTGATATGTGGTATTTCTTTCAGCAGGAATTCTACCGACCTCTCTAATCAACCTCCTGATGGTTTTTGGTTTAATTAATTGACCGTTCTGTGCACCTGCAGACGTTGAAATACTCTCATTGATCAAAGTTCCACCAAAATCATTTGCCCCCCACATTAGTAACAGCTGGGACATTTTTTGTCCTTCTTTAACCCAAGACATTTGAATATTATCAATGTAATTGTTAAACATAATTCTTGCAATAGCATGTGTTAACAGGACCTCTTTTGAATTACTACCTTCTCTGATTCCGTCATGAAGATTGTGTTTGTACATTGGTGCCTCACTTGCAATGAAGTTAAGAGGAACAAATTCAGTGAATCCGCCAGTTTGTTTTTGAATCTCACGTAACTTTGTCATGTGCATTACACGATGTTCTGTAGATTCTATGTGGCCAAACATCATAGTTGCAGTAGAGTTAATTCCAAGTTTATGCGCAGTAGTTATTATCTCAACCCATTCCTTTACACTAATTCTTCCAGGCGAAATTTTATCTCTCATTTTTTGGTCTAATATCTCAGCTGCAGTTCCTGGAATCGTGTTCACCCCTGCCTCTTTGAGTCTAAGTAAATACTCTCTAATGGAAACTTCAGACCTTGATGCCCCATATAGTATCTCTTCGGGAGAAAAACCATGAATGTGAATTTCAGGAATCTCTGATTTTATTGCCTTACAAATATTCTCATATAGATTAGACTCCATGTCAGGTGGCAATCCCGCCTGAATGCAAACTTCTGTGGCACCATAATGACGAGCCTCTTTTGCACGATTAACAATTTCCTCAATTGGCAAAAAATATCCTTCTTCTTCTCTAAAGTCTCGACTAAAAGCACAAAAACCACATCGCTTGATACAAACATTTGTAAAATTGATATTTCTATTTACAACATAAGTTACAATGTCGCCAACTCGGCGTTTTCTAAGCTCATCAGCAACCATACCAATAAGATGAACATCAATGCCTTGTGCATCATATAGCCTAACAGCTTCTTTTTCTGAAATTTCTTTTTCGGATAACGCTCGATTTAGAGTTTCGGAAATTAATGGATCTCCATTTCGTAGCAAAGTATCTAGCCGTTCAATTTGTAAAGTCATTTCCAATAATCCTTCTTTACATATCCCTGACTGTCTTCAAGAGCTGATATTTTTTCTTTTAATTCAGAATTAAGAAATGAAAAAAATTCAGGATATGTAGGAAATCTACATTCTAGATGAAAACCTGCGTCTTGAGAATTCCTTTCAATTTTTTTTATTTCGGGCCATGAAAATTCAGGGTTTACATAATCTGGTGTTAGTGGAGAGACTCCTCCCCAATCATTTATTCCAACAGACAGGAAACTTTGGTAAGATTTCGGAGATAAATTTGGAGGAATCTGGATATTCATTTCAGGAATAATTATCCTTGTTAATGCTACAACAATTTTGAAATAATTTTCTTCCGCAGATGGAAAGTTATTCATTAACGTATCTGGTTTTGGCTGAAAATTTTGCAGGATAACTTCTTGTATATTTGAGTATCTATCGTTTAGATTTTTTATTGCAAAAATAGACTCAATTATTTCATAAGGAGTTTCTCCAATCCCAACGAGAAGCCCTGTTGTCATGGGCAAGCCTAACTCTCCAGCATTTTGAAGAACCTGTAATCTAGCTATTGGATTTTTGCTTGAGGCCAAATAATGGGGAAACCCTTTTTGCGTTAAACGTTCACTAACATTTTCAAGCATAAGGCCCATACTGGGATTTGTTTTTTGTAATTCCCTCATTTCATCTTTAGTCAAGTTGCCCGCATTTGTATGTGGAAAAAGACCATTATCTAATGCAAGTTCTGAAGCATGAATCAAATATTCTGAAGTGCTCGAAAAACCATTTGATTTTAACCATGTTTTTGCTTCGCGATATTTTTGTTCTGGACTTTCTCCAGTAACAAACAATGCTTCAACACAATGATATTTTTTTGCCAAGATTAACAACTGTTCTACATCATTTTTTGACATCAATGACAGTTTTGATTCATTTGGTTCCGCTTTGTATGTACAATAAGAACAAGTATCTCTACACAAATTAATCAAGTTAAAGAAAGCTTTTTTTGAAAAACTAACAATATTTCCTTTATTTTGTTTTCTAAGTATTTGCGCTGTTTGGAAAAGTTCTGCAGGTTCTTTTTCAGAAATATTAAAAATTTCAAATGCTTCTTGTTGAGAAATATCTTTTCCATCCATAATTCTGTTTAACGGCTCACAATTTAGGACAAGATTACTCAACAAATGTCATCTTAGGCTCAAGTATTTATGCTTGTTTAAAAGAACTATTTTTAATCATGTAATGATTTTCTAACATATTGATTTTTGGAATGTTTGCAATTATAGGAATTGGTTTGGAAATTTGGGGTTTTGTTTGGATATTAAAATATAATCGCATACAAAAAGCAAGCGAGTTAAGGAAGTGGGCAATTAAGAACGGCTATTCAGAAAATTGGTTATGGGAAATTCCTCGTGAAAGAGATATGATTTTAGATAATGATTTGGAAATTGAAATGATTACTGAACCAAAACAAATCGGTCAAAATTGGTCAGTTCCACAGGAATTTTATGAGTTTTCTGAATCTCGTAGAAAATAGTCAGTTATTCTAGTTATAGTTGGGCTATGTGGTCAGATAATACAAGTGTTTGGTAATGATATTTTTGCACAAGTATAATCTTCATCAACCGACAAAAAACAGGTAGAACAATCAACCTATAACGAAACAGAGCCCTTTTTGATCATCCTTAAGTAACATTATATTTTGAAAAAGCTATAGGTAGCTCAAAGCTACTATCCATATTCAGTCGCTTTTTAGCTTCTGGTGGATTGTGTATTTTTTCCATACTTGTATCGATACAAACGATAAACTTGCTCTGAATTGGTTGAAGTATGCTGCCATTTATCGGCAAATTCTTTTGTAACGTCTAAGAAAAACTTCTGTATACTTGGATGCAGTCTATCGTATATTTTTTGGCCCACTAGAATTTGATTTGGTTTTGCCAAGTCTTGAATTTTTGATGCCACATTCATGGTAGGGCCCAACAAGTCAACGTATGCCTTTTTTTCATCAGCTCCGTACCTAACTACTACATTTTTACCAAAATCAATGCCAATTTTTATACGAATCTCCGAAAGTCCTGCTTTTTTAATTAAAATGGGGTTAATCCCTTGTTCTGCTACCTTTATCATAGATTCTGCGCAACCCACTGCGTTGTCTACTGTCTGAAATGAACTTGTTTCATCCTCTACAAAATATCCTATTACTGCATCGCCGACAAATTTGAGAACATATCCATTATGTGCATTTATTACATAAGCCATTTCTTGAGAAAAAGAGCTTACCAATATTGATAATTTATCTGAAGGTAATTCCATACTCATTTTTGTAGACCCAATAAGATCCACATAGAGTACTGCCATGTTTATTTGCTGAAACACATTATTTCTTAGAAAGTTTTCAGATGAATCTATAACCTTTGTGTATTCATATCCATTTTCCAAGGCATTATTGATCCTGTTTTGCACATTTTTTATCAGCGTATTTGAGTCAACTGTTTTGTCTACTTCTTTTCTGCTTAGAAGTACGTCTATTATGTTGGGGTTTTGGTTGATATTTTTTTCTTTATCGTCAGGGTTATGATTCATGATAATAACAGTGATTTACAACCATTAATTTAACGCATCTTTATTTTTTCTGATAACAGTAATTCCAAAATTAATCTAATTTTGGTTTGGAACTGGTGGGACCAGGTACGTAGTTTGGTCTAATTTTGGACCCGAATGAATTTGGTAATCCTGTATAGATTATCCATACAGAACTACATTAAAAAACATCAAATTAAAAATTCACACATAATTTCTATTTTAATTGTTTTACTGTGTATTTTTCAACTTTTGAAGTATATCTTCAATTATTGGCTCAATCTTTGCATTAGGTTCTGTAGAAATTAATACAAGATAATTATGCACCGGAACTGTGATTATTGCCATCTTCTTTCTTTTTGAAACAATGTAATCAAGTGATCCCAGAATATCATCGAGATCTTTTTTCATGAATAGTTCAAGTGCGTGTTCCATGCACATCTTGTATTGTTCTATCTCTGCGATTGGAACAATTCCTCTCTTATAATCACCTACAATAAGATTACCCATGTTGTTTACTACTCCAACAAATCTTATTTCTGGAAGACTCAAAATGTTCTTGCTTGCAGATCTCCAATCCACTGTATTTTCAAATGACATATTTGACATCACATTGTATAGTCGTTCATAGTATTAAGGGCTTGACTGACTGATGTAAGAAAATATAGAAAATCGTTTAGACGTCATTTATTCATATTTGCATTTCACTTTTGAGTAATTTTAAACGTCTTGTATCATCTAGTCACAGATTCAACGCGTTTCTTATTGTACTTGTTCTGTTTCTAAGAGTTACCGCTGTAATGCCGGATATTTGAGCAAATTTTTGCTGGCTTACAGAATAGCCATTAAGGATGGAAGCCAGATATAAAGAGGCAGTTGCCTGTCCCATTGGGTGTTTCCCTTCAACTAATCCTTTTTTTTCAGCGTCACTTAAAATTTTCAGAGCAAACCTTTTTGTTTTTTCATCAAAATTAAAATCATTTGACATTCTTGTGATAAATGAAGATATGTCATATTGCGGCATCTCAAGATCTAATCTGCGGATTATAATTCGAACATCCTTTTGCAGATTCTTTTTTGTAATATTTCCAACCTTTGCTATCTCCATCAGACTTCTGGGTGTTGATGTTTGCCTGCAAGAGACATACAAGGCTGCACCCATCAATGAATTTGCGTCTCGCCCGCGAGTCAGTCCAGCTTCCATTATTTTTCTAAACAAATAAGCAGTACTTTCAAGTACAAGCTCATGTATTCCAAGTTTCTCCTTCATACTATTCAAAAAAATCAGTGATTTGTTAAGGGTACGCTGTGGGGAGTTTTTCATTTTGCTTCTACTATCCCATAATCGCAGTCTGCGAAACCTTGACTTGTTAAATGCAGTTAATGGTCTTCCGCTGGAATCTCTCTCACCAATTACTGAATTCATCCCCCGGTCATACATTGTTAGTGAGTTTTTCGGACCCGTCCTTGTTTGACTCATAAATTCTTCAAGACTATGAGTTTGAACTTCATTCTGGTTGTCTAGCTTTTCTTCTAGAACTGAACCACAGTTAACGCAAACAAGTTCGCCATTTTCATTGTCTGCAATGACTTTGGTCATAACACAATTTTCTAATTTACATTTTGATGTCATACTTAGGTCACATATTATACTCATCCTTGCCTTTATACCCTAGTAAAATTAGTTGAAGCTATGTCTTGTTCTCATTCTAGAGAATCAGAACAAGTCAATAGAAATTGGAAAGTACTTTATACCAAAAGAAAGTTTAATGATATTATGTCACAAACAATAAATTCAGAAAAAAAATTATGGGTTTTGGTAAGCTCCATAAAAGAAAATTCAAAACCAAACGAGTTTGAACAAATTGTTCCTAAAGTACGTTCATTAGTTGATGAATGGAATTCAGAAGGAAAATTTGTATGGTCTGGTCCTTTGGATAATGAAAAATCTGCAATGGCAATTTTTGAGGCAACAGATCAAGAAGCAAAACATATGTTTGAACAAAACAAAAATGCAACAGCTAATGTTTTAGACTCTTACCTGTACCATTGGGATGCGTTGCCGTTTCTTTCATTGCTCAACTAGAGCCCATTATTTTTTTATTTTTAGAAACCATTAACTTTCTAATACTAAGGAGAGATAAAGAAATATCAAATTTACTTCTTATATAATATATTTACAAAAAACCGGTTAAAATCGCTTTAATACCATCAGATCAACCTTAAGTAATTTGTTTAGTAATTATTGTTAATGATATTCATATCCCTAATAAAATTCAGAAAAAAGGCAAAGGATGTTGTTGAGGTAGGTAACAAGGTAATGCAAAACTTACCTTCAGGTGTAAAAATAATTGGCACTTATTGGACCCTTGGAAGATTTGATTCTGTTTGGATTTTCGAGGCTCCAAGTGAGAAAGAGGCTATTAAAGTTGGAATAGCTGTAGGAGATGTAGCACAAACTCAAACCCTCATAGCAATTCCAAGAGATGAAGCATTAAAATTACTTTAGCGAGATTTGATACGAACTGTTAATTGCAATTATTCGTAAAATCAAAACATTTAGTGAGACATCTGGTTGAATAACCATCGTTAGTCAATGTGAACCAATAATAGTAACTTGACTCATCAGGAAGATATGGGTAATATGATACAAGGAGATGTATATCGTTGCGAAGAATGTGCTCTTGAACTTAAAGTCACAAAGCCATGTGACGAAGAAGATTGTGACCTAATTTGTTGTTCAAAACAAATGAAAAAAGCTGGTTCATAGAATAAACTATATAAATAAATTCATTTGGACTTGAACAACTCTTTATGCAAACTGTTGATAAGATTCTTTTTATAATTTGAAAGCTATTAACAATACATGTGTAACGAAATAGAGTACGCAATGATTCTAGAAATGTTACAGAAAACAAAACAAAAAGAACAAAAAAAGATTGAAAACCCAATCGAGGTTCTTGCAAACTAGATCATAATGTAATTAAAAAGTTTTATAAAGCTTGTATAAATTTTAATTAGAATTTGGTCTTTCTTCTAAGGTAAGAACAAAATTAGTTGTTCTTCCATCTCTTAGAATTTCTAAAACAATTTCATCTCCTACAGATTTACTCCTTTGTAGGTGAATCAATATATCTTCTATGTGTCTCACTGTTTTTCCATCAACTGACAAAATTATATCGCCTCCTACTTGATAGTTAACTCCGCCAACTTCTTTTGTTTCAGTTGAACCATGCAAACCAGCTTTTGAAGCTGGACTGTTTTCAACAACAGTTACTATCAGGAATCCTCTTGCATCAGAAATGCCAAGCACTTTAGCAAGATCCGGGTCTATATCTCTACCAGAAATACCCAACCAGGGATGGTTATATTTGCCTTCTTTGATTAAAGTTGGGACAATTTTTACAATTGTTTGAGAGGGTACAGCAAAACCAACCCCTGTGAACTCACCAGTGGCAGATTGAATTGCTGTGTTTATTCCAACGACCTCGCCCCTCATGTTAAGTAATGGTCCTCCTGAATTTCCTGGATTTATTGCAGCGTCAGTCTGAATAACATCAGGTATTGAAAAACCACTTTCTTGTGCTGGTAAAAGCCTGCCTAATTGACTAACAATTCCTGAAGTCATTGAACCAGATAATCCAAAAGGATTACCAATAGCAGCAATTTGTTCTCCTACTCTTAGAGTGGATGAATCGCCAATAATTATTGGACGCAACAAAGATTTGTCAACATCAACTTTGATTACCGCAACGTCGGTAAAAGGATCTACTCCAACAAGTTTTGCATTATAAGATCTACCATCCAAAAATGTTACCACAATTTTTTGGGCGTTATTAACAACATGTGTATTTGTTATAATGTGTCCTTTTGTATCAAAAACAAAACCAGAACCAACACTGCTTGTTCCAAGAATCTGTTCTGTTTTTTGAACATTTACTCTAACAACCCCGGCTTCTGATTTTTCAAAAATCTCAATTAAAGAAAGACTTCGTCCTTCATAAATTGGGGTCGTTTCACCAACTGTACTTAAACTATGGCCGTTTGAAACAATAAGATCTTTTGATGGAATTTCAGGCTGCATAGACGGAGTAATTAAAACAAATGCAAAAACTGCAAAAACAGCTATGGCTCCTATGCCGCTTCCTACTAATATGCCTGATTTATCCATAAATTTCAACTTTGGTTTTTCATCTAAAAGCCTTACTATACTTGAATGGAATCCTGAACATATTCTTTCATGGAATAACTCCTACCTCTCCATGAAACCGCAGTCTTGCTTTTTGCTTGTAATATTCCTCCTAGGAAACCAAATACTACAATAAAACTACCCACTGGACAAAGCAAAGCATTTGTAAATCTCAGATACAAAAATTTTGACTCTACAAACGCTGCAATGTAAATCAGTAGACTAGCAATTAATGATGAGAAAAACAAAAACGCAAAAGAATTTGTTTCATTGAAAAATATAATTGAGTAGGATAATAATGGAAATGGCATAAAAAGTAAAAACAAAACAGCAAAAAATATGCCTACCGCATATCCCCTATTTTGAAGATACAATGGAATCATTAATCTTTTTAATGCGTGCCATAAGCTTGAAAGGTCTCTTGCCCAAACTGCATCAATTAAATGATCCCCCCTAACCATCCTCAGTTTAAATCCTGACTCTTTAACCTTCTTTCCTAATGCTCCATCTTCTATAATTTCGTGTTTTACGCCTTCATGTTTTCCAACAGATTCATACACCTCTTTTTTAATTATGAAAAAACTTCCATAGAAGTATCCTGTTTTTTTGTTAGAATCATTAACTCGAAGTGCAGAAAATCTTGTATGTAAAAATGTTGAGATCATTGGTAATGTGATTTTAGTCCATCTGTCTAAACACAACATTTTTGGAGAAACTGTCAAGACATCAAGATCCTGTGAAAAAAGATGAGAAACAGCTAAAGAAATTACGTTTTCAGAATGTATTGTATCAGAATCTGTAAACAATAAAAGTTCACCTGAAGCTTTTCTAAATCCTTCCATACACGCCCAATTTTTCCCCATCCAATCATACGGCTTTGGTCTCGCTTTAACAAATATTATTTTAGAATTTCTTTTAGAATACTCTTCAATAATTTTTCCTGTAGAATCATCAGAAGAATCATCAATTGCAATAATCTCATAATTTGTATAATTCTGATTAAGGAGAGAATCCAGACATTTTTTAATAAAATTTTCTTCATTTCTTGCAGGTAAAATTACAGAAACTTTTGGGTTACTGTGTTGTTTTTCATTAAATTTATCAAGAAAAGGTGATTTTTGAAACGTAATGATCATTGAACGAATTAAAGATATCCAAGCTCCTGATACTCCAATTAAGATTGCTACTAAAACATAATTGAAAACATCCAACACAATTTCCATAAAAATTACTTCCTCTCTGCTTCTTGCTTTATGCCTTGAAGGGCCTGTTCAGTACCGCTCCGGATGTGTTTTTTTACCATTCCTGTAAACATTCCCATCATTCCAGAAAGTTGAACGTCCCAGACTGCTTCAAGATTTGTATAGTCATCTTTTTTATTCAAAGTAATTGTCTTTGTTCCTTTGATAATTCCTTTTGTAAAAACAGTCTGAATTTTTTCTTTGGGATATAATATTACATCTTGCAAGCATTTTTGGTCTCGAAACGCTATTGTAATTTCTCTATTTACTTTATTTCCATCGCTTGAGATATTCTTGACTTCCTTCGTTCCCTTCCAAAATTTTGGTTCATTATCCAAATCAGAAACAATGTCCCAAATTTTTTCAATTGGAGCTTTGATATCAACTGAAGCCTGAATTATTGTCATTAATGAAGCATATTCGTGCCACATTAAATATATTAGATTTGAATTTGATTAGATATGAAGGTGTTTTAATGTCAACAATATCGTATGATGATTTTTTAAAAATGGATCTGCGCGTAGCAAAAATTGTTTCAGTTGAAAAAATTCCTGGGAAAACTAGGATTGTTAAAGGAGTAATTGATTTGGGTGACGAAAAAAGAGATGTGATAATTGGTGGTGCAGAATTTTATGAACCAGATGATCTTACTGGGAAAATTGTTATAGCTGTTGCAAACCTAGAACCAAAAAAGATGGCCGGGGTGGAATCAAACGCAATGCTTTTGGCTGCAGACATAAATGAAAAACCAATATGGTTAACAGTATCAGAACAAGTGCCTCTAGGAAGCAAAATTAGATAATTTGTTTAAATAGTTTATATAAAATCAAAAATTTGATTTTGAACTATGAATTTAATCATAGATCATCAAGTCTTTTTCTTCTAATAATGCGTGTAGGTTGTTTACAGATCTGTAAACGTCTGGTTCTTTTTTAGCTCCGGTACATACCAACTTTCCTGAAGAAAACAGAAGAATTACTGTTTTTGGATCTAACATTCTATGAATCAGTCCTGGAAATTGTTCTGGTTCATACATGCTTCTTGGTAGTGTTCTTGCAGCTTGTTCCAAGTGAATTTTTCCACCAAGATTAATTGAAGCTACAATGTTTTGAATTTCGACAACTGCATCTTTTTTTATTTTAATTCCGCCTTTTCTCAATTTCTGCACAACTGTTTTGACTGCTTTTCTTGCCATTTCTTCAGATTTTGATCCGGTACATACCATTTTTCCAGAAGTAAAAATCAACGTTGCAGTTTTTGGGCTCTTTAAACGAAATACTAATCCTGGAAATTGATCAGGATGATATTCTACGTCTGGAAATGTTCTAGTTATTTCATTAAGGTCCATTTTTTGGTCTACTGATGCAGACGCTACAACATTTTCTACACTTACTATTGGTTTCGTTTGTGGCATATTACAGGAATCCCCAAGCGGCACTGTAATAAAAGCACTCGCCATTAAATCATTCGTAAGGATAGATTTTTCTAATTTCCTTGCTTGGAATCTATTCTTGAAAATTCTTTAAAGGTGTGTGGTTTAACGAATGATTTAATTTGGCAATACTGATCGCATGTCTATTGGATTTTTCTAATTTTGATTTTGATCAATTCTTTGGATTTGGAGAAGATTCTAATCCATTAATGATGTTGATTTGGATAATTCCGATTATTATTTTTGTTTTTTATGGACAAAGAATTCAACTTATAATTACATCGAACGAAATTAAAAAAAGCATCAATAAACTTGAAGAGTTTAGAAATGAATCAAGAAATTTTTTAATTTCATATGTGAAAAAAAACTTAAAAACACAAAGTGATCCTGAATCGAAAATTGATCAATTTTTAGATTATTTTACTGTAATGCCAGTAGATATGGATCCAAATGGAATTGTCCCCAAAATTCGTCATTTTATACGTTCCAGAGAAGATTATACGCGTGAACATGTTAGATCATTATCTCCTACAATAAGTCATTATGAATTAAGCAAAATACAAACTTTAGTAGAAATTGCTACCTCATTAAAATTAATTCATAAATTAATTAACCATCTTTATTTAACTGCCAAAAAACAAAACAACTACCCACTAATTCTTCCTTTACAAATGATATTGCCCTTTATTATGGAAGAAGCAGAAGCCATGAAAAATGCAATTCCTGCTTTTTCACATGGTCAACCTATTGGAGATGGAATTGGTCCAATGGTAGTTGGAAAAATGATGCTAACTACAACAAAACAAGCTTTAGCATTTGAAACAGTATGTGGCGAAACAAATTATGAAGGAAGAAAATTATTTCTTATGAAAGCAGAGGGGCCGTCTGCAACTGTTGGCAGACCCGGTGATGCAGTTGAAGAAATTATTTCAAAACAAAAATTGGATACAATAATTATGATCGATGCAGCATTAAAAATGGAAGGAGAGGAATCTGCGACAACTGCTCAAGGGTTTGGTGCCGCGATTGGTGGAATTGGAACAGAACGTTACCAAATAGAAGAAATTGCAACAAAACATAAAATTCCTGTTTTTGCAATTATAATTAAAGAATCTGTTAAAGAAGCAATAACTCTAATGACAAAAAATATTGCTGACAAGGCAGAAGATGTGCGTTCTCAAATTTATGAAATGATTAAAAATAATACAAAAGTAGGCCAAAATGTTCTCGTAATTGGTGTAGGAAATACTATGGGTGTTTCACAATAATGTTTTCAAAAGAAGAAAAAACCACCTCATTTACGATTGAAAAATGTAACAAATGTAACAAAGAAATTAAGAGAAATTTCAAAGAAGGCGATTACCTGTTTTCTGAAACGACAAAATGTCCTTCATGTGATGGAAAATTACAAGTGGAGAAAATTTTTGGCGAAACAATTAAGCAATAGTCGTGATGATGGCACCCTCATCTGTTGGGATAAATGTGTGCTCAGCTTGCGCAACAGGTTTTGACTTTGCTTCTATTAGTACAGGATATGACCTTACAGATTTTTTCTTAATTAAGAATTCTAATAACTCTCTTGCTTTTTTTTCATCCCATTTTTTCACTAGCCAACGAAGGGCAAATGGTAACATGTTGAAATTTTCCCAAATGAAATCTACCATCTCATCGGCTTCAGAATTTTTTGTTTTTTTCCTAGAAACAAGAGCAAAAATATTCTTTATTTTACCTTCTTTGACAAAACCTAATCCATCATTCAAAGTTACAAATGGTTCACATGCATATGCTGTTGTTCCAGAAAGAGAAAACGAACCTATTGACCAAATATTTGGAATTGATTTTCCTGCATGAATAGTGTATTGTTCTAAAGAATGACCGCTAAGATTTGCAATAGGTATAAAGCCCATCTGCTTAACTGTTTTTTCAATGGTTCTTCCAACATCGCTTGCTTTGACACCAATTTTTATCATTGACATTGCGTTTGAAAGTGCATCTTCTGCAGCTTGCACAAGAACATCATATTCTGGATTATAACACACAGTTACTGCCGTATCAGCTATGTAGCCATTAATTTGTGCACCAAGATCAATTTTTACTAAATCTGAATCCATTATGGTTTTTTGATCATTTGGTTCTGCAGTATAATGCGCGGCAACTTCATTCAAACTTGTGTTTACTGGAAATGCACACTTTGCTCCATATTTGACAATTTCACTTTCTATTTCTTCACAAATTTCATAAACTGTTTTTCCAACCCAATTTTTTTTACGTACATTTTCTCTTACTTGAGAAGCTATCTTGCCAGCTTTAATGTAATCATCAACCTGCAACAAATGTTTTGAATCTGTTCGTTATTTAAAATCATCATTCAATAAAAAAACTGGTGGGATTGGCAGGATTTGAACCTACGACCACTGGTACCCAAAACCAGTATCATACCAAGCTAGACCACAATCCCAACGAATCAGCACAACCTGCTCCCCAATTTAAGCTTCACATATGAGAATGTTATTATCTAATAATTTTCTAATATTTTTGCCAGGCAATGAAGAAGAGTTAGAGTAATGATTGTACATGATTGTAATTCACTGTCTCACGATCTGAGCTCTGGCATATCTTTTTATCAAATTTGTTTTGTGTTGTATTATTGAAATTCGTAAAACGAGATTTTATTCTACTAGCTGGAAGTTTTCTTTTCATGTTGGGATTAACTCCTTTTATGGCTCCAGTATATGCAGTAATCATTGCAATTGGAATATTTTTTGGAATTAAGGCATTTACACATAGCAGACAAAAATTTCTAGAAAAAAATATTGGTGATGGATTTTGCGCAGAATGTGGTGGAAAAATCACTAACAAAAAATGTCCAAATTGCGAAAAATCTTAAAGTCTTAGAATAAATTATACGTATGGCTTAATTATGAAAAAGAGCAAATTTACCAATGATCAGCCTTAGATATACGACTTTAACAACAAGCTCAACTTTTACTCAAATTCACTCTAAAATTCGTGCTTTAACTAAAACCGGTAGCAGAGTGAGGATATGAAATCTGAGATACTTATTGGAATATTTGCAATTATTCTGTTAACATCTATCCAATATGCCGCAGATGCTCAATCTCCTGAAACTGCTACTAGTGTAGTAATTAACGAAGTTGACATTAATCCTCCAGGCGATGATTCAAAGACAATTTCGGAATGGGTCGAAATATACAATCCAACATCTGAAGAAATCTACATTGGCGGTTGGAAAATTGCTTCAACTACAGTATTAAAGAAAACATTAACGTTGCCGCTTGGTACAACAATAAAACCGGGACAATTTCTAACGTATTCTTATCAAAGTACTTGGTTTACAGATGTTGCAGAACGAGTTGAATTGCGTGATGAAATTGGAAAAGTTATTGATGAAACGCCAAATCTTAGCGATGTCAATAATGATTTTAATTCTTGGCAAAGAGCATATGATGGATTTGATACAAACTCTTCTAGTGATTGGAAATTTGCAACATCTACTGCTGGCTCAACAAATGGAAAATTAGTTCTTGAAAGCACAAAAGATCAGGCAACTGTTACCGTTTCCACTGACAAACAGAGTTATCTTTTTGATGAGACTGCAACAATTAGTGGCACTGTATCAAAACAAGTTTTTGTTGAAAAACCAACATTTGGTCAAGCATCAATTGATATTTCTATAATTGGGCCAAATTATTTTAAAGCAATTACATTATACCCAGACTTGAAGTTAGGATATACAACCACATTAAAATTACAAAAGGTTCTTGGAATTAATGAAGGCGTTTATGATGTTAGTGTTAATTATGCAGGCGCAATTTCTAAAACACAATTTTCTGTAGGTACTAAAAGCACTGAATTAACACAAAAGGACGAAGGCACACTAACAATTTACACAGACAAAGAATCATACATTCCTGGACAAACAGCTACGATTATTGCAAAAACTACTGAAATAATCGAATTTGAAGGATTAAAATTCCAAGTTATTGCTCCAAATAAAATTAAAGTTTTTGAAGGAACTTTGTATCCTAATGTTGGAAACGTAAACACTAGTTTACGAGGTGCAGACTCTAATCAATTTAAAGATGCTCAGTTCATCACAAATATTTTTATGACTACTGTATCCCCAAGTTATGGAACGTATACCATTAACGCTCAATATGGTGAACAAAAATCTACGTCAACCTTTGAACTCAACAAAGATGTTAAAGAAGAAAAATTAATCTCCTTGACAACTGATAAACAAGTATACGGCTTAGGTGAAACAGTAGTAATCTCTGGAAGACTAAATAATTTGTTTGTGCCTTCTTTAGACCTTGAAGTTCTTCAAACAAGAACTCTTTCTTTAGATTTTGATCCAAGTAAAATCACTAAAGAATTAGGTGCTGTTAGACTAGCAGGAGACAGCACTTTCAAATATGTATTTAAAATTCCAAATAACTCAAACAGCTTAGGTGGTTACAAGGTAACTGTGTCTAAGGACGTTGGTCAAGCCACTACTACTTTTCTAGTTGTAAACAATCCAGAAGAGTATGAGGTTTCTGATCTTAGCCCTTTCACAGTTTCTACTAGTAAAACAATTTACGAAATTGGCGAGGAATTAATAATTTCAGGAAGAGCTACAGATGTACAATCAAGTAGTACATTTCAAGCCCCAGTAGTAAAAATACAAATTACCAAAGAGGATGGTTCTCAAATAACTATTGGCACATTCAAACCTAGTGGGCAAAAATCAAGCACTGCAACTCTATCTCTAACAGCTATTCCAGACATTGTTGGTAGTTACAAAGTCAAACAATCTATTTTAAAAAATATATTCGCTGAAGGAACTTACAACATTAAAGCAACATATGCAGATGGAAAGTTTACTGATTCTGCAACATTTTCAGTAGTAGATCCACAAAACATTGGCCAGAGATTCCTTTTACAACTAAACAAACAAGTATTTGGATTGAATGAAGAAGTTTTACTTGAGGGGTTGATTCCAGGACTTTCTCAAGGAAGTGGAATTCAAATCACATTGATAAAACCTGATGGAGATACTGATAAATCTGGAAAGCTTGCTGACAGCTCTAGATTCTCTTGGAGCTGGACTACGCCCCGGGCAGAAAAAACACCTTCTGTAGGAAGTAATGATAGAGCTATTTCTTCGAGTAATTATGGAATTTATCAATTAATTGTAGGCACAAATTCTGGCAGTAACAGCATTTTCTTTAAAGTCTCTCCAAATCCTGACGAAGACACATTAGAATTAAAACCATTACAGGTAACGACAGATAAAGATGTGTATTCTGCTGGTGAAACATTGCAAGTGTTAGGTCTTGCAATGAAAAGAGAACAAGGTAAAGAAGGATTAGTAGTCCAAGACAGAGCGCAAATCACTGTAAAGACAACAACCTTTCCTATAAAAGAAATCTATAGTTCAAATGTTTACTTGGATATTGGTGGAAACTTCAAAACATCGTTTACATTACCCGTCACAATTTTCAAAGAAGGAAGTTACAAAGTAGAAGCATTATACCAAAAAGAAAGAGCTGAAACTATCTTTACAGTATCAAATGAATTTACCATTGGAGGGGATGCAAAACTTACTCTTTTACTAAATACGGACAAAGATGAATATGGTTTGGGTGAAACTGTTAAAATTTCTGGTAAACCAAACAAGATTGTATACTTAGAAAACCTATCCATTAAAGTAGTTCATGAAGATAAATTACAAATTACATGCGGTTCATTTATCTGTGGAACACAAGGAGCATCAACATCCATTAGGCCAAGTGCATCAGGTTCCTTTACTTACGAATATCTAATTCCATCTCAAGATTCTGCTAAAGGAGTTTATGAAATAATTGTGGATACCAATTTTGGCGAATTTTCCAAGTCATTTTCTGTTACAGAAAAAGCAACACAAGACGCTATATTAAAAAAACAGCTAGAAACTGCAAAGAGGTCTACTGAAAAGGTTAACAGAATTCCAGATGCCTTTGTACCAATAACAATTGCTGAAAAAGTTTCTGATGGTCAAGAAATGTTACCAAGAGTTCTACAAGGCTCACTTCTTACATCTGCACTAGGAGAAGAACCTAATGTAAACATCAAAGTCACAGCAGAAGATGGTACTTGTATAATTGGTCAAGAATCTGGATGTTTAGTTACCGATTCTACTCGTGGGCCTGGAACAATATATCAAGTAGTCGAAATAGATGGCAAGAACTATAATGTACGTTATAGCGGTCCTGATGCAAGATTAGAAAAATTCACAATCTTGCCAGAGTCATCTAGTGAAACTTTACCTGAATCTTCTTGGAATGTTGAAGTGATAAAAGATGAGCAACCATCCAGATTATATTATAAGATTACCTATATTACACCAGTGTAAACTCTAATATCTAATACTTGTGAAAAATTTTCTAATTGCGAATACAAGTATTAATGTTAAAACAAGATGATCCAAAAAAATGCACTGCTGCAAAACTTGTAAAGTTTGGTCTAGCACACAATGTGCATAAAACATCAAATAAAACTCTGGTGCTAGATCCTTTTGCAGAAAAAACACTCTTAAACAAAGATAAAAAATTAATCAACTCAGTGACTGGAATTGATTGTTCTTGGAACCTTGCTGATAAAACTTTTGTAAAAAAATTTGTAGGAATTAGAAGAAAACTTCCACCACTATTTGCGGGAAATCCGGTTAATTATTCCAAGTTAAATAAATTAACAACTGTTGAGGCTATTTCTGCAGCTCTTTATATTTTAGGGCAACAAGATCTATCTTTTAAAATGCTTAACAAATTCAAATGGGGTCATACTTTTTATGAATTAAATAAACAATTATTAGAAGAATATTCAAAAATAAATCAAGAAACAGAAATTGATTCTATATTGATTGATTATGGGATTTTCATAAAATAAAACACAGTAAAATTGAAATTAAGTCGGTGTTACATTAAATCAAGTGCGAGCTGGAGCACGACACGCTGCTATGGCAGAGGAAACTCCTCCCTCCATACAGGAAAATGTGATTCAGAGATGAATAATCAGAGATGGTTGGCAACAGTTCAGAAAAAAATCCAATCTGGTGCACTATGATGGCAAAACCTGAGATTCCCAGTGAAGGAATGAAAAATCTGTCCCACATGGAGCAAAGCCAAACAGAACTATAGGTTCTTGTACCTCGTTCAGGTAGGCTGCAAAGCGAAATATCGTGAAAACAGAAGGAGGGTTACTCCCAGCACGCACTAATCTTTCTTAAATCCTTTCGGAAGAGACCCTCTAGTGCTTTGAGACTTATTTGATGGTTCTTCAGACTTTTGCTCATCGTAGACGCTTCGAGTTTGTTGGTAACTAGTATCATCAATTAACTGTGCTTCACCTCTAACAGTTTGATATCCACCAGAACCTTCACTTGTTTGATAAGCTCTTAATCTTGAAGGATCAATTCCAGTTTGTTCGGTTTGTCCAGCTTCAGCCTTTAATTTTCTGTTACTGATAAAGAAGATTATGCCTCCTCCAATAGCCGCTAATCCTGCCATTCCATAAATAATTCCAACTGGAAATCCTCCCGTAGATGTTGTCATAAATCCTTCTGGAGGAGTTGCTGTAACGCCAACAATTTCTAGAGCGCCCAATTTATCTATTGCACCAAATCCAATAATGCCAATATTTGCATTATCGGCAGATTGTATACTTCTTACAATATAGGATTTATCAAGTGTAAATGAGGCTTCTTTTACTTGCTCAACCTGTCTTCCTTCCCTAATGCTACTTTCACCCATTGTATAATGTGATACAACAAAACCAGAGATTTCTCCAGATAAACCATATGTTGACGCGTCAACATTAATTCCAGTCGGATCAAACAAAAAGTGCCAATTGGAAAGTGGTTGGTTTTTAATTGCATCAGCGTTAATCAAATTTTCAGATAAAAGAGATTCAGCCGCGGTTCCACGAAGTTGTGAATACACCTCTGGATCATTTACTTCAAGTGCTGATATTGGCATGTTTATTTCAACTTCTTCTAATATAACAGGACCTTGTACTGTTAACCCGCGCCAACCCATGTCTATTAGTGTGCGCATCTGATCTTGCGTAATTACATAATCAGATATCGCTCCTTTGAGAATTAACTTGTAATCAATTAACGTGTTTATTCCTCTTCCATTAAAAGATACAGAGTAATCCACATTCAAATCAGAAATTTTAACTCCGCTTTCATCGCTTTGAATTTTTTGATTTAGTCTTTTAGTCAAATCCATAACTCCGGGGTCAGACGAATCTGCAGTTACTGTTGCTTCCCACGATTTACCTCTCAATAAATCAGCTAGTTGTCCTCCTTCGCTATATTCAATAACAATAGTTCTTTGATACGTCATTTGAAAGTTTGAAGTAGGGTTGTTAGGATTTATAGCGGTCTCAAGCTGAGCTGCCCAAACGGAAGAACTTGTACTAAAAACAATTAAAATCGCTAAAAAAACTGAAAAAATTAAAACTTTCCCAGACACGATCAGATCGTTTGCCATGACCGTAATAAATCTATCCTTAAATACTCCGAAAAAAATTTCCTGTTTTTGAAAAAGTAATATTTAGTGACCGTTTGTGAACTATGAGTTTTAGTTGGTCAAAAACGTAACAATTCTTGCTGGAGGAACAGGTTCTGTAAAATTAGTTCGTGGTTTGATGTCACAAGAAACCAGTGTAAGTGTTGTAAGTAATGTTGGCGATAATTATTGGCTTTATGGAATGTATGTTTGTCCGGACATTGACACGATAATTTATGGTCTAGCCGATTTGTTAGATTACGAAAGAGGCTGGGGTATAAAGAATGACACTTTTAATTTTCTTAGACAAATGGAGGTTTTTGGTGAGGAAACTTGGTTTAGAATTGGAGATAGAGACGCAGCTACTCATTTGATAAGAACTAACATGTTAAAGAATGGAAAAAATTTGAGTGATATTACAAAGTGGATGTGTGAAAAATTTGCAGTTGGCGCAAAAATAATTCCTGTCACAGATAATAGTGTAGAAACAAGAATCATCACTGATAAAGGGGAACTACACATTCAAGAATTCTGGGTAAAATATAGAGGAAAAGACAAAGTAGTAGGAATTCAATATGTTGGTGCAGATAAGGCTAGACCAAATCCTGAAGCGATAAACACAATTCATGACTCTGATCTTGTTATACTTGCACCCGGCAATCCATTAACTAGTATTGGCCCAATGTTACAAATTAAAGGGATAAGAAAAGAATTATCAAAAATGAAGAAAAAAGTTGTTGCCGTTAGCCCATTAATTGGTGATAAAGCAGTTAGTGGTCCAGCAGCTGAATACATGCAAGCTGCAGGAATTGAAGTAAATTCATATGGTTTAGCAAAAATGTATTCTGATGTTTGTTCAAATATTATTATAGATTCAAAGGACAGATTACTGACAAAAAAAATTGAGAATTTGGATATGAAAGTATATGAAACCAAAATCACTATGAAAACAAAACAAGCAGAAGACGCTCTTGCATCTTTTATTTTAAAACAAGTTCGCATCTAGCTTGCAAATATCTGCAATAATTCCTGTAAAAACATTTTCTAATGCGAAAACAAGGCTGGATATTAATGAAGAAAAAAAAATCTCAATATGCAAATTAATGTTTGAAGAAGTTTTACAAACACTTCATGTCTCAAATCTCATTGATCAAATTGTGGTCGTTTCAAAAGATGAGGAGGCATTTCAAATTTCAAAAAAATTTGACCCCATTCAAATAGAAGATAATGAAACAGGAGTTAACAATGCTGTTGGCTTGGCTGATGATTACGTAAAGAAAAATGGGTTCGATGCATCAATAGTTTTTCCACAGGATATTCCCTTTATGAAAACACAGGACATTGATTTTTTATTACAGTTTCAAACCCCACCAAAATTTTCATTGATCGTTCCTTCACGACACTTTGATGGAACAAACGCTCTAGTCCGTATGCCTGTAGATTTAATGAAGACGCATTATGATGAGGATAGCTACAAAATTCATCTAAGCACTGGCAAGTCCTGTACTCAAAACACTTCCTTGGTCTTTGTGAGAAGAATAATGATGGATGTAGATAATATGGATGACCTCAAATTTTCCCTTGCGCAAGATGAAAAACCGAATTTCTCTAAAAAAATCATGCAAATACTAGGCTCCTAAACGACGAAACCAGAACAATTCGATTACAAGGTGACATTAACAATAACAAGATGGAACGTCTTAATGGTGAGTTTAGGGATAGAGAGAAGGTAATGAGAGGTCTAAAAAAGAAGGATTCAACTGTGTTTGATGGGTATCAGATTTATCATAATTACATTCGTCCTCACATGAGTTTGGATGGAAAAACTCCAGCGGAATTATGTGGAATTCAAATAATGGGTGATAATAAATGGAAAACAATAATCCAAAAAGCAGTCAAGAATTAGAGCAGATTAAATGGTGTATTTCAAGAATTGATCTATTTCATAAAATTATGATTGAAAACATAGAATTCTCAAAAAATCTTTTTGAAAACGCTGGAAACAAAATAATACATAAAATCAAGGACGGACGTACTGTTGTTTATTCAGTTCTTGGTGTTGCATTGACAGTGCTTTTTGGAATTAATTCTGCGAATCCTATTCCTGAAAATGATTTTTATATGTATTTGGCTATTATTTTTGGCGTCGGTGTAATTACCTTCATTATTTCAAGTTTAATATTATCATTATTTGAGAAATCATTTTCATTACTTGATTATATCATAGATGAAACACGAAACCAAGTAGGTAATTCTCAGGCTCATGTTGCAACACATTTTGCCAATTTATTAAATATTGATTTACATGTGCTTGAAAATTATTATAATTTCACACAGTTATTAGCCATAGCAGTTATATTGTATTTTACAGATACAATCGAAAAAAATACTGATAAAAGCATTGAATGGTTGAAACACGAATTAAAATCTGAAACTAGCAAATCAAAACAAGCAAAAAAATACATTGATATGTATTATAATACATTGGATAGAAATTATCAATTTCCAGAAGAATCTTTTAATTTTATGGAAAGCACTTTGAAAGATTACACGAAAAATTTACGGAAAAAATAAAATGAATAGCTTTAATTCAAAATTAACTATATGGTAACGAATATGAAAGATGAAAAATTATTTCATTATTTAATAGCCAGAATACAAAACAGAGAAAATATTTCTATGGCGGTTGTGGCAATTACGTCATCTGCTTCCTTAGTTTTTCTTTCAGTTTTAGATTTCAACGCAGTTGATAAGACTTTACCTATCGAGTATTTTATGTTAGGAATTTTATTTCCCAGCGTAGGAATAACTTATTTTGAACTTACATATCGTGGTATTCATAGTAACGATCATAAAAAAATACGACAGATGATTTACAAAGAATCATCTGAATCTGAGGAAATACTATTGGATGAATCTTATAGAAAAAAACGAAGTTTTTTGATGAGATTTTTATTTTTCATACCTATCTTTGGTTGGATTTTTGTAAGCGGAAGTATTCCTTTGATAGTAAGTTCTTATCCAGCGATTTTAGGTTTAATTCTACTCTTAGTTCATACGGATAAAATTCACCCTGTATGTCCCAATAAAAAATAAGTTAAATCATGTCCCTAATGGTAACACGAAGAACTATGTCCTCATAAGGTAACAGAACCGCTCAGCGAAAACCTTATAAACATTGAATCAGCAATGGTTAAATACAACTGATCAGGGATTTAGCGATTTGTTATGGTAAAAAGTGTTAATCCAAAAGATAGGTGCCCTAGATGTGGAAAGGGAACGCTTGTCACAGATGCAAACACAGGGGAAAATTTTTGTGGCAAATGTGGATTTGTAATTACTGAAAAAGTAGAAGAATCAGGCCCCGAATGGAGATCCTTTTCTAAAGAAGAGCATGAAGGACGAAGTCGTGCTGGCGTTCCAACATCTTTAGCAATGCATGACATGGGACTTGCAACCATTATTGGACCAACTGATAGGGATGCAACTGGTAAACCATTATCAGCATCTATGAGAAGCACAATTGAAAGGCTTAGAACATGGGACAGTAGAAGTCAGGTTCACGAACCAATTGACAGAAATTTTAGGCAAGCTTTTAGTGAGTTGGATAGACTAAAGGATAAACTGGCAGTTGGTGACGCGGTAATTGAAAAAGCTGCATATATCTATAGAAAGGCTCTTGAAAAAGGATTAGTTAGAGGTCGTTCTATTTCAGCTCTTATTGCTTCTGCCCTTTATGCAGCATGTCGTGACACAGAAACTCCACGAACACTAAAGGATATTGGAAATGCAAGTAATATTAAAAGAAAAGACATTGCTAGATGTTATCGTCTTCTTTTAAGGGAACTTGGTTTGAAAATGCCAGTCGTTGATCCTATAAAATGTGTAGCACGAATTGCAAGCAAAGCCGGGCTTTCGGAAAAAACTAAACGTGAAGCAACAAAAATTCTTCAAACTGCAGAAGAAATTAAAATTTCCGCAGGTAAAGATCCTATGGGTCTAGCTGCAGCAGCACTTTATGTGGCATGTGTCACAAACGGTGAAAATAAAACTCAAAGAGATGTGGCTGAAGCCGCCGGTGTTACAGAAGTAACCATAAGAAATAGGTATAAAGGCCTTAAAATTGCCTTAAATCTCTAGTTTTTCTTTCTTTTTAAAACTAAATCGATTTAGAATCATTATTGTAATACCAATAATGCCTAAGGCGATAAACAACATTTCGAAAGTTAACATTAAAGAGTGTTCAAATGCCTGCTCTATTGAAACTTCAGCATAATCTGCAATGATATAGACATAAGAAAATATAAAATAATTTGTAGCCCAATGAATTAAAATTGCAGAAACTAATCCAATTCTAAAATATACCCAACCAATTATTATTCCGCTAGCAGTTGCTTGTGAAAATTTTCCACTACTCCAAGATTCACCAGATAAAATATGAGCTACTCCAAAAAATATTGAAACAACTACAATCAAAATTATTGCTTTACGGTAATCACTAACGTCTAGATTATCTGATGGATTCCATAAAGATTTGAAAAAATGTGATATTGAAGTTCTATGAGAATAAAATGCAAAAAGTGGAAGGCCAATAAGTAAAACTCTGAATCCAATTTCCTCTATAATTGGAGCAACTGTTATATCATAAAATCGAATTAATTCATTTTCAACAACTGGGGCTTCTATAGTTATGCCAACACTTTCCTGAACGAAATTTATAATTCCAGAAATTAACACTAGTACACTAAACCATTTTATCATAGTCACTAAGTAATTTGACTCAAGTGGTTGCTTTCCATCTGTAATCATTGGGGTAAGTGTTTTTAGAAAGTTTTTTCTTGGGCCTAGAAATGAAATTGTAAATAAAATTAAAAATAAAACCCAAATTACAATGAACGCATCACCCAATTCAAACTCTATTGGGATTTCATATCCAATTCCACCTAGAAAAAAATCAAATCCGTTTATTGGATACTCAAAATTTATTTTCTCCCCAATATCGCTATTAAACACAACAAAAACTCCAATTGGAAAAGAAAGAATCATCATTCCTAAAATTATCGAAATCAATGCAGAGTAAGGAATTCCTAATCCTTGCAGAGCTTTGTTTAATTTATTCAAATTATTTCTAATGTAATTCTATTGTTGATTCAGCAAATCCCAAGCGAACTAAGGTGTCTTTTATGGTATCTCTGTGGTCTCCTTGTAAGAATATGTAACCATCTTTAGCTGTGCCGCCACATGCATACTTGCTTTTTAATTCCTTTGCTACACTTTCAAGATTATTTAATTTTGGATCTAGTCCCTCAATCATAGTACCTTTTTTCTTGAATCGTCTAGTTTCTAATCGAATTACAATCTTAGTACTGTCTTTTTCAAGTTCGCCACACGCGCATAAATCTTCAGGAAGGCCACAAGTATTACAAATAACTGCCATTCGTTCGTAATCATTCCTTTACACACACTATTAAGCCTTGTCTGAAAAAATATACAAATCATGGTTTGAGATGGTTTTTTTACAAGGATTTTTGTAGAAAAATAAATGTCAAAGGACCTCACAAAAAAAGCAGTAGAAATGTTGCTAAAGGGTGCGACATTGCTTAGTCAACCCTGTCCTTATTGTAAGGGCGTTCGAGTTATGATGAATGGAAATGCATTATGTGTTAACTGCGGAAGAGAACCAAAAAAATCACTTGAACCTACTATAAAAAAAGAGAAAAAACCCGATCCTGCTCTTGAAATCTTACAAGAAAAACTCCAAGATCTCTCAAAAGAACTTAAACAAGAAAAGGATCATGAAAAGCAACAAAAAATTCTAAAATCCATAAATTCACTCATAGAAAGCATATCAAAACTAAAAAACTAGTGATAAAGTTTTTATTCTAAGATCCTGACTTTGTTAAGCAACTATGAGTAGCAAAAAGAAAGGAGCCCCACTTCCGGCATCAAGTGCAGGTCTGTTAAGATTTTTTGAAGATGAAACAAAAGGCTTTAAAATTGATCCAAAAATTGTGGTTTCTATCCCAATTAGTCTTATTGCAATTTCATGGGCAATTGACATTTTTCTCGTCCCGTGATTAAACAATGGAAAATTCACCTGATCATGTTTCCCGTATCCACAAAAGGTATTCATTTTCATTACTTACTCCATCTAACCGTTTTCAATCATTAGCAATTTCTATTGGTATAGTAAGTCTTCTTGTAGTTACAGTTGTTTACAACTATCTTCAAAATGATGAACTTTTTCTTAGACTGGTTACCGTGTTATCTGCTTTAATTGTAACCCAACTAATTGATTCTCGTTTTATAAAAAATAAAGAATATTCAAAATCACTTCACATGTCCTTGTTTGGTAATCTAATTTGGCTGATTACCACATCGCTAGGATTAGCATCTGTTTCTTTATTTTCAAAAACAGAACCTTCAATATTTGTAATAACAGTTGGCATGTTTTTATTTGCCAGTTTCAGAATAGGCCTTTTAACTACTGTTTTAGGATTAAAGATTAGAAAAGCTTGGTTATTGTGTTTGTTACAACCCCTGGCAATATTTTTGGCATTAATCCCACAAGACATGTGGTATTCTACACTTACAGACCCTTTAGCCTTAGGTTTTGGAATTGTTTTTCTTGCATTGGCAACAACATGGTCGATTTTTACAGATAAGGCGGGTAGACCAGCTGTAAAAAGCACACATGAGCTAGTTCAAGCATATCTATCATCAGTAGGAAAAAACGATTTATCTGAAATGGAATCTTTGATAGAACAGCATTCAAAACCAACACTGGTTAACACTTCACAAATTAGATTTAAGACAAATGACAAAAATTCTAAATTTAGTCTAGTACTTCCTGAAATCCATCCTGGGCCATATCATCCAATCGGAGGTAGCAACATTCCATACCTGATTTACAAAAATCTAGATTCATCTGCCATGGTAATGCACAGTATATCTGACCATTCTCTTAATCTTCCTTCAAAAAACGAGGTTAACAACTATTTGAAAAGCCTCTCATTATATTCTGTTTCTCAAGAAGGCTTGACATGCGCAGAACCTGTCACTGTTCAGATAAACAAAGCCAGGGTGGTTGGAATATTATTTGGCAAAAACGCTTTACTGTTTTTGTCTTTATCTCCATATGGTATGGAAGACTTGCCAAGTTATGTTAAAACTGAGATTGAACAATATTCTAAAAATCGCGCATTTGATAGAGTACTGGTTGTTGATTGCCATAATGCAATGGGCAGTGAAATTTCTAAAACAAATTCAGAAGATATGTTAAAAGCTGCAAAGTTATGTCTTGATTCATTGATTACTAAAGAAAATTATCCACTTGAATTTGGTTATGCAAATTCACAAAACATGAATCTTAACGTTCCTGATCTAGGTTTAGGTGGCATTGGAATTTTATGTTTGAAAATTAATAATAAAAAATACTTTCTTGGCTGGGCTGACGCAAACAATATGGAAAATGGAGTTCGAGAAAAAATTGTAGAATATTTCACAAAAAATAATTATACTCTCTTAGAAATCTGTACTTCTGATACCCATTACTCGTCAATCAAAGTGAGAAACAAAAATGGTTATTATCAACTTGGCTTTGTTACAAGTGCCGAAGAACTAGAATCTTGGTATCTCGAAATTGCAAAGCAATCAGAAAAAAATATCAGCACAGCTAAATTTGAAATCATAGAAAACAAATCTAAAGTCAAAGTCATGGGACCAAAAATTTTTGAAGACTATTCAAATGCACTAGATAATTCATTAAGATTAACTAAAGGATTTGCGATTGGTGGATTTGCCTTATTTATCGCTAGCTTGGTTTTATGACTTTAATTTGATCTAGATTTCCATAAAACTCATCCACAAATGAAGAAAATTTTTGAATTGGAACTATTGGAACTTTATTAATAAAAGATACTTTTTCTTCGTACAGCGTCACAATTGCTGGAATAGCTATGGCTCCTTGTGTTTGTGAAACATACCTCTTTGTTCTTGCAATTTGCTTTTCTACTGCATCTTGAATTGCAGACGTGCTAGTTCTTTTCCAATGCTTGCAGTCAATCAACATAGCAACGCCCATCTTGATACCTATTACATCAATTTCTATTCTAGGCTTTGTTAAAATCAGGTTTTTTATTGTACCAAAGTTTTTTGATACTAAAATTTCTGCGACAAGTCCTTCGAAATCTTTCCAATCAATATGTTCAGATATTTCATCAATGGTTGCACCTTTTTTTAAAATCAAAAGAGCTGATTTTAATCGGTCACCAGAACTGAAATTAAATAATTCATCCTCCCTTGAACCAATTTCGTTTTTAACTAATTCATTAAGAATTTTTTTTGATATAGATTGATCGGCTTTTGCTACTATAGAAAAATCCTTTATCGATATTCCACCTGGGATAATCGCATCGAGTCCGTTGATGTAAGGTTTTAGATACAATAGAAATAGTTTTTTTATTTTTATTTTAAATGTTATACAAAAAATTTGAGAAGTTCTGTGAAAACGTAATTTTAAAAAAGATGACGTTTAAGCGTATTTCAGCTTAAAAACTTCTTCTGGGTTTGAATTTTCTATGTTTTGGTAAACACTCTCGACAATAAACTGGTCTTCCTTCTTTTGGTTCAAAAGGTACCTCAGATTCTTTGCCGCAATCAGAACATGTACACGGGTACATTTTCTTTTCTTCTGACATTATTCTAATCCAATTTTAACTAGTATAAGAATCAATGGAAAAACAAATTTTGATTAAAGATCTTTAATTATGTCAATTGTAAACGCACTCTTATGCAACTGATTCTTGTGTACTTTATAGTAATAGTGTTAGCAGTTTCTAGCATCAATTTAGTTTTTGCAGAAAAAGGTTCCAAAGTACATGAAATTAAATTCATTCAATATCTTGATGAAAATACAGCTTTAGAAGAAGTTCGCAACGGTAACCTAGACATGTATTATTTTAGAATCTCATCTGACAGAATAGAAAGTACTGAATCAAGACAAGGACTAAAAATTTATGAATCAACAGGTGGGTCATATAGCATTCTTGTAAATCCCGGTGTATCTGAAAAGTTTAATCCATTTTCAATTAAAGAAATTCGTTTTGCACTAAATTATCTAATTGACAGAAAATTAATCGTAAATGAATTAATGGGAGGCTATGGGGCTGAAATGATTTCGTATTATAGCCCTTACAATCCTGACTATCTTTCAATCATAAATCAATTAGAATCATTTCATTTTAGGTACAATCCCACACTTGCAGAAAACATGATGTCTGAAGCATTATCTGCAAATGGTGCCCAAAAAATTGGGAATATATGGACAATAAACGATAAGCCAATTGAAATAACGATATTTATCAGAAGTGATGATCCTGTTAGAAAATCAATTGGAGAGTTAATTTCTTCAGAGCTTCAAAAAATTGGATTTATTGTAAACAAAGATTTTGGTGATTTGAACAAAGCATTCGTTATTGTTTATGGTTCAAATCCTGCCGATGTCAAATGGCATCTTTACACAGAGGGTTGGGCCAGCTCTGCATTTGTGAGATACGATTCTGTTGGACTGGGGCAAATGTATTCTCCATGGTTTTCTAACATGCCAGGATTTAATGATCCTACTTATTGGAATTATCAAAATGATTATCTTGATTCGCTAACTCAAAGAATCTATATTGGTAATTTCACATCTGCAGAGGAAAGAACTAAACTAATTCAACAAGCAATTGTAGAGGGATTAAATGAGTCCGTTAGAATTTTTATTGCTAGCAAACTTGATCAATATGTTGTAAATGAAAAAGTTGTTGGAGTGATTAATGATTTTGGTGCTGGAGTTCCAAGCAGATTTACACCAATAAATGCACAAAGAGATAACTCTGACAATCTAGTAATTGGCGTCAAACAAATCTATCAAGGTGCTTGGAATCCAATTATGGGTTTGAGTGATAGTTATAGTAGACATATTTGGGGAGTGCTTTCTGATCCCGGCGTTTTTAAACATCCATACACTGGATTAACAATTCCAGTTAGAACTTCATGGAATGTTGAAAATACTGGCCCCGACGGTGTAATCGATTTACCCGATGATGCAATAATCTGGGATCCTTCTAAACAAACTTGGAAAAATGTTGACCCCGATGCCAAGGCAATTAGTAAAGTTACATTTGATCTTTTATTTAACAACTGGCATCATGGACAAAAAATGGATATGAACGACATTTTACATTCGCTCTACTTTACAATAGAATGGGGTTCAGAAGCTGGAGAGAATGATAAAACATTTGATACAGAATTTACTCCAAGAGCAATTCAAGTTGTGGACACAATTATTGGTGTAAAGCCAGTTGATGCCGACACAATCGAAGTCTATGTTGACTATTGGCACTTTGATGAGTCAGAAATTGCTGATTGGGCATCAATGTGGAGTGTAATGCCATGGGAATTAGTTTCCGCAATGGAACAAGCTGTAATTGATGGAAAGGTTTCATTTTCTCGTTCTGGAGCAACAAGCAAAAATGTTAACTGGCTTTCGTTGATCGTTCCAAAGGATTCAAAACTAATGGAGAAATATCTTTCTGATTTTAAAAGCTCAAACTACATGCCGCCCTCTTTGAAATTTTTTGAAACAAATCCAAATTATTTTGAATCCCGATATGATGCCTCAATAAAATGGATTGAAGAAAATAATCATGCGATCATTAGTAATGGTCCATTTTTCCTAAAAAGCTATTCGCCTGAATCTAGGACCATAACCATTAATGCCTTTGATGATCCATCTTATCCATTAGGATCAAATGCATGGTCAGAGTTTGAAAGCGTTCAATTCCCTCAAATTGAAAGTGTAAAGTTGCCAGAAATTGTGGTAAAAGGAGAAGTTCTTACTATTCCTATTGAAACAAAAAACACGAACAGAATTCAATATTTTCTTACAAATTCTGAAGGAAATATTGTAGAATCAGGAATTGAGAATATGGATGAAAAACAACTCATTCTAACTCTGTCGGGAGAAAAAACAGAACATTTTCTGATTGGTGCCAATGATTTTAAGGTGTTTGCAATGTCTGACACCGTCCTAAGACCTGATATTTTTAGTACAAGTTTCTTAGTAGTAGACAATCCAACTCAGGTATTACCAAAACCCACACTTTCAGAATCTCAGCAAGACCAACTCTCTACAAACAATTATGGGCTTTTGGTAATTGTAGTGGGGGCAGTTGGAATAGGGATCCTGTTATATGTTAAGAGCAAATCTGATTCAAAAAAAATTAAAACATAATCAATTACTTTGTCCCAATTATAAACAAAGTTCCAAACTCTCTTCTCCATTTTTTTCTGTTATAAGGATCTTTAATTTGCTTAGTTTTTGTTTTAAAACCATGTTTTTTGAATAATTCTTTCCATTCACGTTTTGAACGTAAATGCATTTGGAGTTTCATTTGCTTTGACCAGCCAGATGTTGCTTTATTGTCCTTGTAAAAATCTATGCCACAAAAAAACTGTCCCCTAGGTTTTAAAAGTTTGAAAATTTTTGATAGAGCTAAATCCAATGATTCTGAATAATATATTGATTCCATTGAAAAAACATAATCAAATTTTCCTTTCTGGTTCCAAGATTGTATGTCAGCTTGAAAAAATTGTTCTTTAGAATTTTTTTTCTTTAATTTAGCACTTTTAATCATGTTTTCACTTTTATCAATTCCAATTGCTTTTTTGCACAATTTCATTTTGGCTATTTTTCTAACAACCCATCCATTTCCACAACCAACATCAAGAAATGAAAATGGTGAATCAAAGGAAATTAAGCTTAAAAATTTTTGAACTGACTTACTGTGTTCTAGTTCCATTAATTCTGCTCTTCCAGTTAATGCCCATTTGTCAAATGTTTTTTTTACTTCATCAATAGTCAATTCTTCACTACCTTTCTTATGGTGTAACGGGTTATGGGATCGTTTTCACTAATCATTGAGTAGAACAATTTCTACGTTTACCTTATATTCAGATTTTTAAAAATTGTTTTGAAAACATATGCCAGACGAATCATGTCGAAAATGTGGTGGAACCTTGGTAAATTGTACTCAATGTGCCGTGTGTAAGGAAATAGTTGGTATGATTTGTCAAAACTGTGGTGCTAGAACGATGGAACAATTTCATGACTACTGTGTATTTGGTATTAGCAATATTCACACTACGGATTTTGAGGAAAATCAAAGTGTTTATGTCAAAGTTACTGCTTTTGCTTGAATTAAAACAAAAAATACTTGAAATTTCAGGCAAGCCATTCTTTAGAGTTTACTAGTTATTTTTTTGAAGCACTTTTAACTAAATTAAAAAGTTGGCGAACTGCCAACTTTGGATGATGAGTTGCTAGTTTAACAATACTCGATAATCCAAAATCTGCCTTGATAAAATCTAAAAATTCATCCGCACTTAATTCACTTATAATGTCTAATTCTTTATCCCACTCTTCATCTGACAATCCCAGCCATCTAGTCTGAACTTTAGATGCTGAATTAATCTTAGACTGAACAGCATTTTTCCAAACATCTTCATATTTTTTTAAGGATTTTTCCGAAGTATTGCCTAATTTTATTGCATTCGCAGCAATATTGCCTGCAACCCTCCCATATCGAATTGCATATCGAATTCCTTCCAGCACTAACGGATTTGCTTGACCAGCTGAATCTCCTACTAGTATCAAATTATCATAAACTGTCTTTCTTGATACTCCCTCATTTGGAATTAAACCATAGTGGAATTCTAGTGGAGTAATCTTACCCAATTCTTTTATTGGCCCCAATTTTTTTTCAAGGATTTGTTTCAATCTTTCTGTAGGATCTACATCTGATTCAGGCTTTCCAACGCCAACACCAATTCTAACTATTTTTTCACTTACAGGAAATATCCATGCATATCCTGCTGGAGAATATTGTTCACCAACCATAAGCCACCATGTATCCGAGTCAATTTTTTCTGCATTCACTTCGTATTCAGCTCCAACGCCAAATCTTTTCCATTTGGTTACAACTCCAAGTGATTTTGCAATAACAGATTGAAAACCGCTAGCATCAATCACAATTTTTGATTTGAAAATTTTTTTCTGATTTGATTTCGTTGTTATCAATCCAGAAATATTTCCATCTTTATTTTTTATTATATCTATTACATTTGTTTGAACAAATATATCTGCCCCTTCATTCTCGGCTTTTTTTGCTAACCATCTATATGTCTCTCTTACATCTAAGACGGCAGCTCTTGGAATTTTATCTTTAATCATTACTTTGTTGTTTGGTGAACAAAAACCATAATTTTTGATTGGATTATAACATTTTCTTGGAATTTCAAACTCTTTGATTGAATCCATCCAAGTGACTCCGCTTGTTCTTACAGTTTGTGCAATTGATTCTTCTTTTTCAATTAATGCAACCTTAACGCCATTTTTTGCGGCTGCGTATGATGCAGAAGATCCAGCAGGTCCTCCACCAACTACAACAATATCATAATCACACTCTTGAGTCAACTTTTGAAATGGATAATTTTGGGTGATATAATTTTGAGGCTAATTTTTGAAAAGAATCGTGCCTGTAAAAATTTGAATTTATTTTTTTAGAATAGGCTTGCCAGACATGTCACTTTGGCGCTCGTCATCATATGTTTCTTGGTGGTTCATATCCCTGTGCATAAAACTATGAGTCTCACCTACTTTCTTTCTACAAAATTTCTTATGAACCGATTCCTCGATTTTTAATGTGGTTTCATTTTCATGGAATAATCGCTTTCCACAGTCTTGGCATATTATCTCAGGCATGAAATTCATCAATCTCAAATCTATTTAGATGTTTAACTTTAGAAAATAATAGATGGTTGACTCTGATTTGGTCCCGTTTGCGTTTTGGTCCATTTTAACTGGAATTATAATAGTGGCTTCAAGCCTAAGTTACAGGGCTTTTCTTAGGAGAAGAAAAAATGAGAAATCTTCGGCTTGAAAAAAAAGGTTTGCGAGGGCTTGCCATAGCTGAAAGTTTCAAGCAAGATTCAGAAAAATCAATTCTTGCAGGAGTAGTAATGCGTAGAGATTTTGTAATTGATGGTTTTGTGTTTGGCAAAGCTACTATATCTGGAAATGATGCTACTGATGAAATTATTAAAATGCATGAAAAACTCGCAAGGCCTGATATCAGCTATTTGTTAGTTTCTGGAATTATAATCTCAATGTACAATATGGTTGACATACAAAAAATTCATAAAAAATTACAAATCCCTGTAATTGGAGTCACATATCAAGACTCTACAGGAATTGAAAAAGCTATAAAACACCATTTTCCAGACTCTTGGAAAGAAAAAATTTCTGAATACAACAAATTAGGAGAAAGAGAAAAGATTAATCTTAAAACCTCTTTTGACGTATTTGTTAGAAAAGAAGGATGCAAATTATCAGATGTAAAACATCTTCTTAATGATTTGACTTTACAGGGCTCTTTACCAGAACCACTTCGTGTTGCACAATTACTTGCAAAAACATTACTTCATGACTAGGCTTCAGAAGCTGATTTTCCGCCATCTACATCAAGAATTGTTCCTGTAATCCAATTAGCTTCATCTGATGCCATAAACAAAACTGCATTAGCTACATCTATTGGTTCCCCAATTCTGTTTAATGGCAATCTATCTTCTAGGACCTTTCTTGCATTTGGGTCTTCAAGATAAGGTTTGATCATTCCAGAATTAATTATTCCAGGATTGATGCAATTACAACGAATATTCCTTCTTGCGTATTCTACCGCAATTGCCTTTGTAAACATGCTTACAGCTGCTTTAGTTGCTGAATAGACAGCTAAATGAACTCTAGGTATTGCTCTTTCACTAGAAATTGAACCAATGTTTATGATAACTCCACTTTTTACCTCACTCATTTTATTCAAAACTGCTTTTGTAGGTCTGAAAACTCCATGAACGTTTACATCAATTAATTTTTTAATGTCAGAGTCTGGCATTTCATGAAAGTGTATTGGATCATTTAACGCACCAGCTCCATTTACCAAAATGTCAATCTTACCATATTTATCCATCACTTGATCAACAATTTGGAAAATTTGTGCTTCATCTGTGACGTCGCATATCATTGACACTGTTTTTTTATCGCTACCAACACTCTTTCTCACCTTTTCCAATGATTCAAGATTTCTTCCTAAGAGAACAACATTAGCTCCTTCTTCTATAAACCGTTTTACAATACTAGCACCAATATCACTTGATGCACCGGTAACAATTGCAACTTTATCTTGAAGTCGCATTGATTTATGCAGAACCTCTTATCTTAAATTAATTTTGCAGATTTTCAGTCTTTGTAGCTTGTTTTAGGTAAGCCAAAATACCCGTATAATCAAGATCGCCAAATCCATTTTCAATAGCTTTCTTGTAGATTTCTTCAGCCTTTGTACTCATTGGCAATCTGATCCCAAAAGATCTTGCCGTTTCATTTATTGTGTCAAGATCCTTTTTCAAATTGTTCAAAGTAAATGTTGGTTTGAATTCATCCTTTATCATTTTGAAAGCTTTGTTCTCGCTCATTCCTGTTTTAAAATAAGTTGAATTTAGAATTTTTAGAAACACCTCAGGTTCTACCGATGTTGCTCTAGCAAGCGTTATTCCTTCAGAAAGCGCAAGTGCTAACATAGCAATCTGAAGATTCATTGCAAGTTTTACAGAGTGTGCAACGCCATTTTCTCCCAAGAAAAAAACTTGATGGCCAATAATTTCAAAAACTTTTTTGAATTTTTCAAATGCATTTTTATCCCCTGATGCCATAACAACTAACTTTCCATTAATTGCAACATTTGGTCCTCCCATAACAGGAGTATCGAGCATTGTAATTCCATTACTTTTGAACTCATTTGCAATCTTTCTGGACTCTATTGGATTAATGGTACTCATGTCCGCGACGATTAAGTCTTCATGTTTTCCTTCAATTATGCCATTTTTTTCAAATGATACTTCTCTTACCGCATTGGCATCTTTTACACAAGTTATTATCAAATCTGATGCCTTTGCTACGTTTTTAGGGCTATCTACAATTGTGGCACCGTTTTTTTTTAATTCTAAAGTTTTTTCTTTTGTTCTGTTGTATACGGTTAAAGAAATTTTAGATTCAAGTAAGTGTAATCCAACTGCGTTTCCAAGCATTCCTGTACCAATTAATCCAATTTTATCTTCGTTCTTCATCTTTTAATTCCCATTTTTTAAAACCAAGCCTTGAAGTCTCAAATTCTAAATGTCCAATTATTTTATCGCCTTTTCTAACCATAGCGTAATCAGATTGTTTTATTGTAAATGTCCTTTCTTTAGGTTTGTAACCTCCTTCTATAACTTTGACTTTAAATCGCTTGCTGGCTTTGACAACGAGCTTTCTTGCTGTTTGGACATCACCAATCCAAGACATCATTTCAAATTCTCCAAAATTTTTTGTTGAAATATCATAACCGTAAAGCCTAGCTTCAAATTTTGACTTGCTTTTTTTCACTTGTTCATTTAACCACAAAACTACTTGTTCTCCAAATCCTTTCTCTATGCCAAATGTTTCTGAATCTTTCATGTCTAATTGTGCAATGGTATGTGAATAATTCTATCATAAAATCTTCTCTCTGTTAAACTAAAATATCAAATTTTTAATGGTATGGTATGATAATTGTAGATTGCAGCGAAGTGGAGCCAATAAAACATGAATTACTAGTTTATGTGTCTGATCAAGTGGCTGCTGTTCCTACATTAAAAATTCATGAATTTACTTTGTCTCCAATCGAAGATCATCAAAGTATTGACAAAAAGGAAGTAATCACCGCAATCAAAGAATTTTTAGATTCTATAGGTGAATCTAGAAACTTTGCTGTAATATCAAACTCTAATGTTGTTTTAATAAAATCAATCTCTGGGAAATCTATAGGACGTGAACCGCAGCCTATTGCAAAGATGTTTTCATGCTCTCACTGTGGATTTGTAACTCAATATGAGGTAGAGCACAACAATCATCAAAAAATTCATTATCTGTGATTTTTTAAAACATCGTAAATTTTTCTTCGTCTTTTTTGGGGTAATTCTGTTAATAAGGAAAAACTATACTGTGGAAACAATCTTTGATATTCTTTAACAAAACTATCTGCAACCTGTTTTGTGTGAAACGATATTTTTAACCCTTCAATTGTGTTTATGTTACCAAAAACATCATAGACTACCAAGTGATATTCTTTTGGCTTCTCATAATACTTTGTACTAAAAAGCCACAAGCTTCCGAACACAAAAATAAAAAATCCAGTAATTAGTTTTTCAAAAAATCTATTAAACACTATTAAATTGCGAGGAGGATGTTTATAAGCTCTGAGTTACAAAGATTGAATGTGAAAGACTCAATTAAAAAAAATGTAAATAAAATATATTGTGAAAAATGCAACATTGTTTTTGAATCTAGGGAAAAATTTGAAAAACATTTTGAAAAACATTCATCCGTTTCCTGTGAATCATGCCCTCTTGATATTGTTGTAGATAAAATTACTAAATTATTTAAAAGAAAGAATCAGACGTAATTTGGAAGAAATCTTTTAAATTATAGAGAACAATCTGAACCTAGATGGCTAAGAAAGGAATTATTGCAGGTGGAATTGCGGCAGCCATTATTATTAGTATTATTATTATGGTATTAGCATCACAATTTGGCTCAGAAACTGTTAACCTAGACATGCAAAGAATGCATGGAGATATTTCAACGGCTATGGGTTCACCAGTTCTTGGTAATGCTAATGCCCCAATAACTATAGTAGAGTTTGGAGATTATCAATGTGAGCAATGTTATGCGTGGTATCATAACACAAAACCTGCTATTGTTCAAAATTTTATTGATACTGGAAAAGCAAATCTTGTCTTTGTTGATTTGGCATTTTTAGGAAAAGATTCACCTAAAGCTGCTCAGGCAACATATTGTGCTGAAGATCAAGGCAAGTATTGGGAATTTCATGACATTCTGTATAATTCACAAGAGCATATTGATAATGGATGGGCAAATTCTGAGAGGCTAAAGGCATTTGCATTTAGCTTAGGCCTAGACATGGAATTGTTTGAAAGTTGCACAGATTCTGGAAAATACTCTAAAAGAGTTCAATACAATATTGATGAGGCTAGAAAGCAAGGTGCTAACGGAACCCCCACATTCTTCATAATTGATTCTGAAGGAAATAAACAAAAAATATCAGGCGCTCAACCTTATTCGGTTTTTAAGAATGTAATTGATTCTATGATATAGATTGAATGCAGTAAAGCTTGTTTTTTCAAATCATCGATACATTGCTTTAGCAGCTGTAATGTTTGTTGGATTGCTAATTTCTCTTTCAATAATTTCTGAATACATCTTTTTAGAACCATATATTATAGCACACCTGCCAGAAGGAACCGAGTTTGGTTTAGTATTGATTATAGCGGTATCTGCTTTATCTTCACTAGTCATACCGATGAACGTTTATCGAATTAGAATTATACAAACCTCAAAAAGAAAAATCAGTGGAAGTGTTTTTGGAAGCATAATTGGTGCGGCTGCTGGGGCATGTAGTTGTGGGCCAATTGGATTTGCGGTGATCTCTACATTTGGCAGTGTGGGTGCAGTAACAACCTCATTTTTAACAAATTATGAAATACCACTAAGGCTTGGAGCAATTGCTTTGCTTATTTTTGTTTATTACACTACTGTAAGATCACTCAAAATAGAATGCCAGCTCAACAAGTAGTAATTTTTCCTTTTAAATTATAGTTATTACACAATATTTTGAATGTCAGGAAAACCGTGGCTTGGTGGAATTTACCTCAGAGGTAGGGGTCATAGTATTGTGATAAAGGCTCTGAATCATTATAAGAAGCGAGTTGCAAATGTTGGAAACGATCCACAGCTAAAAGAATCTGCAATGAATCTTCGAATGTTAGTATCTGAAGAAGGGAAAAAAACTGCACAAAAAGTTGATGTTGTAATAAAGATAATCAATGCTGGAAAAAAAGATCCAAAACTAATCAACCAAGTTCAGTTTGAGGTTCCACTGATGGAAAAAGCTCTCAAATGTTATCAAACAGATATTGAAAAAATTGCTGATACCATGCAAGAGAGATATGTAGATCTGTTTGATGAACCAAAAAATCTTCAATTTGATCTACCGTTAATTGAAGAAGCATTACAGGAAATCAAAAAATATGGTTAAGCAAATTTTTGGCATGATTTTTTGAAAATTTAGAAAAATTATACCAAAAGAACAAAGATTAGTAACCTTGAACTCTATTTCTGGCCACTGGCCCCTGAATGCATTGTCGATAATATTCGTCCCAATTCGGCCAAATCGCAGTACCTCAAAAACTGAGGAATTGGAAGAATTGGAAGAAAGATGATCTAGGAATCATCTAATTTTTTTGAAAGAACCCTCTGGTACATTTAGGTTATCAAATGTTTTTGGATGAATAATTTTTGCAAGAATTTCAAGGCCGGTTATTGTTCTGATACTTGGTTTTGAAAAATAAGAATTTGCATCAACTGCAAAAACATTTTCACTTTTAACAGCTGGTAACCGTTTCCAAACTTTATCATCTTTTAGATAATTGTTGTATTCTGAAATAGTTCTGTTTGTGTCAAAACCACAAGGCATCAAAACTATAATGTCTGGATTTGCTCTTATTACTTCATCTATCTCCATTCGTCTTGAATGCTCACCAATTTTACTAACTAGGTTTTTTCCACCAGCTAGTTCTATCATTTCTGGAACCCAATGTCCTGAAGTAAAAAATGGCTTAATCCATTCTATTGCAAGAACTTTTGGTTTTTCATCAATGGTATGGTTTTTTACAAACTCTATTCTCTGTTTTAGGGATTGACTAAGTCTTTTACCTTCTTGATCTTTCCCAACAATCTTGGCAAGAACTGTTACACTTTCTAAAATTTGTTCAAGGTTATGTGGATCAATGGAGTGAATCTGTGGTTTCTTTTCTAGAATGGAAACAGCTTGTTCTATCTGGTTTGTGTGAGCTGCACAAACCTCGCATGTATTTTGTGAAATAATTAGATCAGGAGAAGCTTTTTTGAGATTTTCTTTCTCTAATATGAAAATATCTTTTCCATCTCGCATCAGTTCACAAGTTTTTTTGTCAATATCTATACTTGACATGGTGCTACCATCAATTACGGTATTAATCACACGGGGTTTTGATTTTGCATCCTCTGGATACCGGCATTCATGAGTTACACCAAACAGATTATCTTGGCAACCAAGCTCGTAGAGTAACTCTGTTGCACTAGGTAAAAACGAAACGATTCTTTGAATTGTCACAAATTTCTAATAGGTGGTTTGCATTTTAAACATCTTCTGAGTATTTCACCCTCAGTATTGCAGAAATTAACCATTTGAGAGTAAAATACAATAACTGCAAAGGCGGTTTTATCATAATTTGAAACAAACTGGAATCTTACTTGCAGCAATCCTATTGTTTGGAGCAGTGTTCCCTGCTATAGGAACATCATATGCACAAGAGCCAACACAAATGGAAACACTCCAAAATTTTGGCCAAGAAGTTTCGGATTTTATTCATGAAGCAATTCCACTGTTCAAACAACAACGAGAAGAAACGATCTCTGCAATTAAAGAGTGCAGAGAAATGGTTAGAAATGCCTCAACAGAAGATAGAGTCCAAAAAAGAAATGAATGTAGAGAAAATCTTGACACCATCAGAGAAAAATACAGAGAAAAACGAGTTTTATTCAAAGATCTTTTCAAAGAATTTGGGGATACAATAAAACCTCTAATCAGGGATGCAAAGGGACTTCAAGTTAAAGAAACTGAGAGAATGCAAGCAATGAAGGAAATTAGAGAAACTGCAATGCAAAAACAAGAAGAAAAACCCCAGATAACAAAAGAGGAAAGAAGATCAATTAAGGATCTTAGAGATCTTCTTAAACAACAAACTCAACAGATTAGAGCAGAGCAAAAACAACTTGAATTAAAATTAAAAGAACAAGCTAAAGAATTAAAAAATAAAATTAGAGCGCTCAACAAAGAGATAGAGGAAAAAGAGTTTAAGGCTCAACAACTAAAACATGCTGAAGAACGGGCAAAAAAACTTGCACAATCACAAGGAAAAACGTATCTTCCACCACAAGTTACCTCTGAACAATTAGAACAACAGATACAACAAATAAAAGCAAAAACAACACGACTTCAACAAATAATTGATGAGCTAACAAAACAACTTGATAGTCTTCAAACACTTCCACAAACAACACAGGAGCAGGTAACGCAAGATGCCTCTGACCAAATTGAAACCATAGTTGATGATGTACAAGAAATCTCAGAGACAATAGAACAACTTGATTCTGATATTGACCAAACTCAACAAGCAATAGAAGAACAAGGAGTTACTGTAGAGGAAACTGAAGAGATGGAAGAGACTGAAATGGAAGAAAGCTCTGAATCAGAAAACATGACAAACTCTACTAATTAGCGATTTAGGCTGTTTTACAATCAGAGAGTTTGATCTTGGGTTAATTATCAAGTTCAGACAGCTTAATTACGCACAAAATACGAAACAATTTCGTGGTTTCAAGCTCACGAGATATCAGAACAGCAATTGAAGCTAAGTGGAATGAGTATTTGGCAAAGTATGGGAATTTGTTTTCATCAGATAATATCAGTGGTTCTAGCCCTCCATCTGTTTTTGTTGGAACGTACAACTATCCCAAAGTGAATGTTGGCCCAATGGTTCCACCAATTCATGGTGATACAGGTATTTTGGATGCCCCAGAACGATGGGCCGGAAAATCCCTTGAAGAAATTGTAAATTATAGGTTGAATTTGGTTCGTGGAATCCAAAAGGTTCCAGTAAATGAACCAACTGGTAATTACATTGAAAACTTGCAAGAGCTTGCAATGGCAGAACGGGCAACCGACTCTGATGTACAGTTTACTAAACCTACTAGTGCAATTGGTTTGCTTGATGGATATAACGCTCCGTTTGGACCAATTGGTGAGATAAAATCTGCAAAGTTTTCAAATTCTCCAGCGGAGAAAAAAATTGAGAAGATTTACTATGATAGGGACCTTTTAGCTGTTGATGCGGTACTAAAACTATACAATTCTGGAATAGACATTTCGCAAATTCAAAAGTGCTTTTCAATTGGTATGATGGGGAAGAAAAGAAAACTTGTTCCAACACGCTGGAGCATTACTGCAACAGATGATATCATTTCAAATGATTTAGTGCAACAGGCTCTGGAATTTTCTGAAATAGACAGATACGAGGTATATCACTATGAGCACTTGGGAAATTTGTTTTCAGTTATGTTGTTTCCTCATAGATGGGTGTATGAAATGATTGAAGCTTGGTATTCTAATGGCGTATTGGGGTTTGGTTCTGATCACGAGGGTGTTAAAGGAATCGATCATTCACCAGAAATAGCTGGCGCGTATTACTCCGCAAAACTTGCCGTTGCTGAACATCTAGTAAAAAACGAGATACAAAGCGGAGTTTTGGTGTTACGAGAAATTAGACCTGAATATGCAATTCCAGTTGGAGTTTGGCAGATTAGAGAAGGGGTACGAGAAGCTATGAAACAAAAACCCGTACAATCTGATTCATTTGAGAAAGCACTTGATGTTGCAGCAAAACCAATGAGCATATCGAGAAAGGAATGGCTAGCTCACGGAAGTATAGTACAATTAATGAAACAAAAAACAATTTCTGATTTCTTTTAGAATTCTCGATCTTAGCATCATAACATTCGAATCTTTCTGTGTAATCGACTACGATTCCCTAAAAATAGAAATCTATCTAAACATCCACGATTTTAGATTTGACCTTTTGTATGATTTCATCTGGAATTTTTGACATGTTATGGGTATCTTTTGCGTGTTTAGCTATTTTTTGAAATAACTCTTCTTCGTTTTTTGCTGAGGTAGACCATGCACAACCATCGACTACATCTCCACAAGCAAATTTTTTGGCCATGCTGTCAAGAGTGTATCTTTAGATTTAACAATAGCGGCTGTATCTAGTAATCTGTGCGGGATTATCTGCCTGTGATTATACCATGATTTCTCGCATTGAATATATGGAGCTGACTTTCTGCATAGTTTACTGTAAGGGGCAATATGCTAAAAAACCAGAACGATTAAACTCCAGTTCTAACGGCATTTGCCACTCTTCCCTTACAGTATTCTAAAACAGGCATTTCAATAATTGTATAAAATTTTAGACTCTAGATTTTTGTTTTATCTTCTTTTTCTAGCTTGTATTCCATATCGCCAAGCTTGTATTCTTCTTCATCGGCATACGCCTCTTCTGCATGCTCACCAATATCCAAACCATCCTCTTCAACTTTTTGAGAAACTCTGACTCCCATTACAGCTTTAATGACTTTCATAATGATGAAAGTGCCTCCAAATCCTAATGCAATCGCAACACCAACTCCAAGTAATTGACTTCCAAACTGTGCAATGTTTCCAAATAATGCTCCAACAGGACCTGTGGGATTTATCATTGCGTTAGCGAAAATTCCTACGGCAAGTGATCCTGTAATTCCTGCAACCCCGTGAACAGAGCTTACATCTAGTGCATCGTCTATTCGTAGTTTCTCTTTAAAAATAATTAATCCAGCGTATGATGCAAAACCAATTCCTAATCCAATCAATACTGCATGCTCAACACTAACAAATCCCGCAGCTGGCGTTATTCCTACTAGTCCAGCTAGTGCACCGTTAATTCCTGCTACTACACTTGGTTTTCCTGTTCTTTTCCATGATAGTCCAATCCAAACAAGAGCCGCAACTGATGAAGACATGTGGGTCACAATTATGGTGTTTGCTGCTAGTCCTCCAGCTGCTAGTGCACTTCCAGCGTTAAATCCAAACCAACCAAGCCACAACAATGAAGCTCCAAACACTGCAAGTGGAATGTTATGTGGAACCATAATTGCAGGACCAAAATCTTTTCTTCGCCCTAGAACAAGAGCAGCTGCTAATGCACTCATTCCAGCGCTGGCATGTATGACTATTCCTCCTGCAAAATCTGCAACTCCTAGTGCTGCAAGCCATCCTCCGCCCCAAACCCAATGAACTAGAGGATAGTAAACAAAAACAGACCATGCTGCAATGAATATTATGAAAGAACTAAACTTCATTCGCTCAGCAATCACTCCAGTGAGCAAAAGAGGAGTAACAACAGCTACAACCATTTGGAATTGCACAAATGACATTCCAGGAATTGTTCCTGCATATTTTTCAAGAGGTTCATCCCAAGGAACTCCTTTAAGAAATGCAAAATCTAAATTTCCAATTAATCCTCCGGTATCATCTGGCCCAAATGCTAAACTAAATCCAAAAATAAACCATAACAGACTCAAAAACCCTAGTCCAAAAAAGATCTGCATGAAAACAGAAACTGCATTCTTTCTTCGCAAAAGACCAGCTTCAAACAATGCAAGAGCTGGAATCATTAAAAAAACTAGTCCACCTGCAAGAATAATCCAAGTGGTATCCCCCGTGTCTAATGGCACGGTGTAATGTTCATAGCTTAATATATTAAGTTACAGCTATTTAATTTTCATATTATAATATGAATTCAAACAATATTTTTATCTACGGTAGTTAAACAAAACTCGTGATTCGTATTGAAGTCGTTCTTGCAGAAAATGATGTAATGGCTATTAGTGAAGGATTAAAGGAAATTCCAGTGAGTGGTGTTCTAGTTCACAAAATGAAAGGAAGAGACAAGTTTCCAAAACCAGAAATTCATGCAGCTAAAGGTAGTGAGATCTTTACTCCACAGTTTGGACATAAACACGTAATGGAAATTATAGTACCGGATTCAAAAAAAAATGATGTAATTAAAATTATTAGAGAAAATTCTAAAGTTGGCATGATTTTTGTTCATCCTGTTTTAAATGCAGTTGAGATAGGTTCTGGAAAAGAAGGAGATCAAATCCTTTAGATATTGAATTTAATTCATATTACAAAATTTTACAGCAAAAATTGGTAACTAATTTTCAAATTTGGAAACGTAACTACATTGTAATACAGTGGAGCCTATTTTGATCAAATTGCCGTCGTGGAACTGTAAAAAAAGTTAAATTTCCGGATGTTAAATAAGCTGATAGGGTATAGGGAAGATATGGACAAGATTAGAACCATCAGAGATACGATAAAGCTAGAGTACAAGCTAACAAAGGTAGAGGATGAAAAGGCCATAGTTGAAGAGGCTGAAAGCATATGGCAAACTTTGCATGAATTTGGCATCACTAAAGAACAGATTATGAAACAAAATCTTAGTCCTGAAGAATTGTACAATATTCGCTGTGCCGTCAAAACTTATCAGGATTGTCAAAAAGTTCTAAAAGGCATAGAAGAACAAAACTAATTCATCAAATTGAAAGGTCAAGATAAGGGATTTGATTCAGATTATTATAGAAAAAAACGTTTAAAGAAATTAAAAAAGAAATAATCTAACCTTTTATGAGCCATTTTAACTGGGTATTTCAGTGCAAAACAAAAACCTCTACATTGCAATTGGACTCATAGCAAGCCCCATTCTGTTTGCATTAGCAGCATTTCCAGATACATTCAGTCTAAGCTGGAATCAGGGACGAGGTGGATTTTTGTTTGCTCTTGCATTTGTAATAGCAGAGCTTGTAGGACTAAAGATAGGAATATCAAAAAAGAAACTTTTGGCAATAATCCCATTATCTGGGATAGTAATTGTGTATCTTATAGCACTAGAGGCTGGATTACGAGAATACATCAACAATGGTGCAGAATTGTACAATGTTCAATTAATCTATTCTTGGACTTGGATGTGGGATTTTATTATAATGTGTATGTTTGTAATTGCAGCTCTCTTCATATGTTTTGGAAAAAAATGGATTCGAATTGCCCCTGCTGGCCCAATATTTCTTGGAGGTTCTGCAATAATTCTTTCACTTGATGCATTTTTTCCATATGATTCACTTGGTCCACTACAATACATCGTCCCGTATCTTGTTCAGCTAAATGTATTTCTAGTCAATCTATTTGATCTGGGAATTGCAACCGCACGTGACAATCTAATGTATCTTCGTGGTGATCATGGACCATTTGCATTACAAGTGTTTTGGCCATCAGCTGGAGTTCACTCCATAATTATTTACTCTTTAGTAATGGGTGCATTTTTGCTTAAAATGAATATTCCAAGAAATAGAAAAGTAATTTACTTTGGTTTAGGAATTTTGGGAACAATTGCCGTTAATGTAATTCGAATTTTTTCACTTTCAGTTTATGCATTAAAGGTCACAACTAATGCTGAGCAATGGGAAGAATTTCATTCAGTAGCTGGAGAAATAATGTTTCTACCTTGGCTTTTCATTTTCTTACTTGTTGTTATGTTAATTGAAACTAAGCGTTTAAAAAAACAAGAGGCTAAAACCTAACAACAACATTAGAGAAGATCTACCTAAACTCATCCTTGCTAAATATAATGTTGTTTTAAGGTTACTTAAGGATGATCAAAAAGTATGAACTGATTAACATAAACAATACAAGATAATTACGGTGAAATTTTTTCTTCATTTTGATTTGATTCTGAGGGACGACCTATTGAAAAAGTAGTTTCATAATGGTATTCATTTGACACAGTTTCTGATTCGTCCTCTATTAAATCAGGAAGAATGTTAGTCGAAAAAACAATTAAAATCGCGGCTATAGATAAAACAATAATTATTTTCGTATTCATAGAAAGTTGTTTTCTTACCATCTATTCCACCGTATTTTCATTGATATATAATTCAAAAATAACTATCAATACTACTCTGCCCTTTGATTTCTGATAATTCAGATACTTTAACACCTAGTCTTCTAACATCAATTATTTGATCCTCTAATGCTTCTAGCAGTAGCTGTTTTGAAATTTTTTCCAACTCATCAAGATTGGATGTAGAATTTCGAAGCATTCGTGATTTTGTTTTATTTGATAAATCAGATTGCACAAACTGAATTCCTACTGATTTAAACATCAAATTCTTGCTTCTGATAATATCATGAACCTCTTTACATAATTCATCAAGATTCTCTGCAAGAAAATCATAGTCTTTAGAATCTTTTTTCAAAGTAATAATTTTGGAATATTGGATATTTGGAGAACGTGGAGTTACAGGCTCATCATCAATACCTCTTGCAGCATTGAATATGTATGAGCCAACCTTTCTCCCAAATTGCTGATTTAATGAAAAGACATCAAGTTTTTTTAAATCTGAAATTGTTTCAAACTTCATCTCACTAAATTTTTGTTCAGTTTTTTTTCCAATTCCTGGAATAACTCTGATCTTTAATGGATCCAAAAATGCTTCAACCTTTTCTTGCGGGACAACCGTTAGTCCATCAGGTTTTTTAAAATCAGACGCAATCTTTGAAACTAATTTATTTGGAGAAACTCCAATAGAACAGGTCATCTTTACTTTCTCACGTACGGCATTTTTGATCTGCTGAGCAAGATGGCTTGCTTTATTGAAATCACCTTGAATTTTTTTTGATACATCGAGATATGCTTCATCTCTTCCAACATATTCGAAAACATCTGCATACTCTTCAATTATTTTCATAGTATTTTCTGACATTTCAGAGTAATAATCAAAATCAGTTGGAAGATAAACAGCATCTTGTCTTTTCTCCAATTTTTTTTTTGCAAAACGTATTGGCATTCCTGATTTTACACCAAATTTTCTAGCCATGTAGTTTGCAGTAGCAATTGCTCCACTATCGCTTCCTCTATCAGAATACACACAAACTACAACTGGTTTTGTTTTTAATTCTGGTGAGCGGATTTCTTCACATTGGGCATAAAAGTAATCAAAATCAATGTGCAAAACTACGTGACTCACGAGTATTGAATATTAAAAAAAGAATATTATGATATCGGGTAGTTTCATCTAAATATAATCACGTTTCAATATTTCTGTGACAAATCCAATCACTGTGGGCGTTGAAGGTATAAACATAAAGCCTGAATTAATGGAAAAAGAGAAACTTTATCATTGTATTTTTCAGGACAAAATTTTTTTGGTCTACAAAGACCCTCAAGATGTTCTAAATTGCTTTGAAATTGAAGAAAAAGAATTAGTTGACAAAGTAAAGGAACTCTCTAATGATGATAGTGTTGAAAAAATTTTTGAAGAGTATATTCAACGAGAAAATCTTAAACATTAAATAAAACCGAATGAACAAGCTGATTCTATAGGAATAATGATTTGAGCAAAAATAATAAGCCGACAGAAGCCGAAGAAATATTTTCAGAGTTTCAAAAATCAAAAGAGAAAAAACAAGAAACAGAACAAATTTCTGAACCTGAAACACTTTCTCAAGAATCCGAACCTGAGCAAACTGTCCAAGAAACACCCGAACCTGAACTAGTAACAGAATCTAAATCCGAAGATATTGCAGAACCTGAGCCAAAAGAAGAAACAGAAACGAGGGAAAGAAATGTAATTTTTGTTGGAACAAAACCCATAATGACTTATGTTACCGCAACTCTTACACAATTATCAACTCAACCTACTGTTACAATAAAAGCTAGGGGAAAACGAATCACACAAGCTGTCGATGTATCTCAAATGATTGTCAAAAGAATGAACACGGTGGGATATAGTATCAGTGATGTTAGAATTGCTTCAGATTCATTGTTGTCTCAGGATGGAAAAAAACGTAATGTTTCCACAATAGAAATTGACATCACTCAGCACTAAAACCACAAAAACTATTGTTGTAATAATTATTGTTTTATCGATTGGATTGGTATTAGGAACTATTTTCACTTCATGTTCTTTACGACATATTGATATTCTAAACGACATTGAAAAATTTGAACGAACATTTGATCCTGAATTTTGTGAAAATCTAGTTTACAGAATAGACGCATTTAATGATGATTGTGAACTCGATATTGAAATAATTGATTGTGGTTAACCGTATATTGAACTCTTAAAGTCCTTGGCCTCTTCTTCAGCCTCTCTGATATTTTTCTCAGCTTTTTCTGCTTCTTTTTGAAGCATGGTAATATCACAGGAAATTCCTGGTATGAGTTTTGACATTGATAGACATAATTGTGTACTTGCTTTAAAATCCGGGCCTGTTACATCCGAATTAAATAAAATCACAGCAACATTTTGGTCATTCATCATGCCTTCATTTAATAAAATCCCTGGAATTCCAGGAATTGTGCCATGGGTAATTACAGAAAATCCTGCTTCAATAATCTTATTTTTTGCGTCATCTGTACTTGCTGCTGCCAAAATTTGTTCACCATCTACTTGAGAATTTGTTGCAACTCCACTAACAATTAGTGAAATGTTATGTTTTCTTGCCCAGCTTAACATGGTACGAGCTACAATTCTATGCATTGGTTCTGCAATTGTAAGATATGATGAAAAAACTACCACCTTTAAATTTTCATTAACAAACAACCTTGTTGGATAATTTGGTTTACCATCCTTGATTAAACTCACTGGTGGAAATCCATCAGAATCAATAATTCCAGCTAACTCAAACTGTGTAGTATGAATTAATGACTCAGTGGCTATTGCTTCTGTAAAACCTACAGATGGAAAACCATCTACAAGATATCCTCCATCGACGTTAATTGGTTTAAATTCCTTAATTCGAATTCTTGGAAACAAACTTGATCATATTTTGAATATAATACTTAATAGTTTATCGTGAGCTATTTTTCTAATCTTCTTCTTTAGCGTCTTGGAACTCTCTTATTTTACGTGAACACTCAAGTATTTCTTCAGGGGTGTGTCTTGATTTTGGTTTGTTACAAATTGGGCACATTTCATCGCCCCCTGTGGATCTTGGAGGTTCAGTCATCATATGATATTACAAGAAACTAGTCGTTTTTATTAATTTTAAAAAAACCTGTGACCAAAATCTACTGTGATATTTGGGAATATTATTATTTTAGTGATAAACCCCCCTTACTCATGGCGAAGCTAACCTGCAGCGACTATGGATTTGAATGCGACTTTACAGCAGAAGGTGAGATTGAGAATGTGATCGCCGAATTTGGAAGACACACTCTTAATGAACATGGTATAGAATATTCAAAAGAAGCCTTAATGCAATTCATTTTACGAAAAGGGTGATATTACTTATGAAGGTAATACATGCTAGCCCCGGTTTTGGTTCTGCGCTTACTGAACAGCAAGTAATAGATTTTCTTTCTAACAGCAAATTGAATCTTCAATTAGGAACTATTGATAATAACTCTGAACCAAACATTCACCCCGTTTGGTATTTTTTTGATAATGGAAAATTATATGTTGAAACAAGTAAAACATCCAAAAAAGTTCAGAATATAAAAAATAACAACAAGTTGTATTTTTGTGTTGACGATGAAACAATTCCTTACAAGGGAGTTAGGGGAAAAGCAACAGTGAAAATTCTAGACCAGGTTAATCAGATGTTGCCTATTGCACAAAAAATCATGCTAAAATATACCGGAAGTCTAGATAACGAAATTGCAAAATTCTTGTTAGATGGAGTAAAAAATGGTTTTTCAGTTATACTGGAAATTACCCCCAAATTTTATTCTACTTGGGACCACAGTTCTGGCATTACTGCTTAAGAATTATTGTTTTAATTTTGCAAGTAAAGCAGAATACAAAAACGGAAGAATAGTAGTTACTTCAGCATGTATTGTAGCCTGCTTTGCTTTTTGTGTAACCTTTCCCCAAGAAATTGCTTCTCTAACTAATGCTCCACTTAGACTTCCATCAAATTCTTGGGCTGTTGTAATGTATACCGCATAATCTAAACCATCTCTGTATTGATTCCACCACAGGGTGTGATGCTTTGAGATTCCTCCTCCAATCATAAACGCACCAGATTTTTTAGCTTTGAATATTAAACCAGATAAAAGCTCAGAATCTGCTACAATATTTAATTTAAAATCACTATGCTTTTGTGAAAAAAGCCAAATCTGACTTCCAACCGCACCATCCATGATTCCAGGAACTATAACTGAAACATTATTTTTGTATGCCCAATATAGAAATGAATTTTCACCAAGGTGTTTACCAATCATTTTACAAATTTCGGCTGTAGACATTTCACGAGTTCCAGATTTGTACTCTTCTTCCAAAAATGACTGCATTTTGTCTTCAATAAGTGGACCATAACTTTCCATTGGAACTAAAACATTACCCAATCTGTGAATTTTTTGGTTCACTAATTCATTATCATCCATAGTAAACGAACCTTCGTTATAATTTGAAAAATATCGTGCAATATCATGGTCCAATGCACCACAAGTAGTGATCATTACATCAAACCATTTGTTCTTGATCATGTCTTTAATAATTCCACGTAGTCCTGTAGACATAACAGCAGCAACACAGGAAAGGAATCTTAGACATTTTTTATCAGAAATCATGTCTGTTAAAATTTCTAATCCACTTGAAAGACTAGTTGATTCAAAACCTCCAGATAGCGCCATTTCAGAAAAGATTTTGTCTATTTTTGTATCATTTTTTATTTCAATATCTTTTACAGGACGACCAAGTTCTACCATTATTTGAACACTTGAAAGCGGTTATAAAATTCTGACTCGAGAAAAAATATATCAAAAATTAGTTTACAATTAGGAAAACTTTAAACCTGCTAAAGGGCACGTACAGCGAATGCCAGATAAAATTAAGGTGGGTTTGGTGGGCATAGGCAACTGTTTTTCTGGATTACTTCAAGGAATAGAATACTATAGAAAAAACTCATCACAGAAAGTCATTGGAATAATTCATGAGGAATTAAGCGGTTATGGCATTCACGATATTGATTTTGTTTGTGGATTTGATGTTGGGGAAAACAAAGTTGGCAAAACAATCAATGAAGCAATTTACGAATACCCAAACATGGTAGATTGGATACCAAAAGATGAAATGCCAAAAACAAACGCCAAAGTTTATGAAAGTCCCGCACTGGATGGTGTTGGAATTTGGGTTGAAAATAGAGTAAATCCAATGAAAACTAACAAGTCTGTAGAACAACTTAACGAGGAAATTAAAAAAGTTATAAAAGAAACCGGAACTGAAATACTTGTCTCATATCTACCGGTTGGTTCTGAAAAGGCTACAGAATTTTGGGCCCAAATTTGTCTTGACACAAATACTGCATTTGTAAATTGCATTCCATCATTTATTGCATCAAATGAAAAATGGGGTAAAAAATTTGCAGAGAAAAAAATTCCAGTCATTGGTGACGACATAAAAGGTCAAGTTGGTGCAACAATTGTTCATAGAACCCTTGCAAGATTGTGTAATGATCGTGGAACTAAGATTGAAAAAACATATCAAATCAATGTAGGGGGAAATACAGACTTTTTAAACATGAAAGAACAAGAACGATTAGTTAGTAAAAGAATTTCAAAAACTGAAAGTGTTCAAAGTCAATTAGATGAAAGACTCGACGACGATCAAATCTATGTAGGTCCTTCTGATTTTATTCCATTTTTAGGAAATACAAAATTAATGTTTATGAGAATTGAAGGGCGACAATGGGCAAACATTCCATATAATATGGAAGTTAGATTAGAAGTTGACGATAAAGCAAATTCTGCAGGAATTGTAATTGATGCACTCCGATTAGCAAAAATTGCCATTGATAGAGGAATTGGTGGACCAATCGTCCCTGCCAGTGCTTATTTAATGAAACATCCTCCAAAACAGATGAGTGATCCACAAGCTAAAACTGCTTGTGAGGAATTTGTAAAGGGAAATTAGAACCTATTTTAAGAAACTTTTTTAGAATCAGAAAATCTGATTTTTCTACTTTTTTGATATTTTTTGAGATTGAATTTTTTTGAAATTTCCTTCTGTCCTGACATTTCTACCAAAATTTTAGGAATCATAACTTGATTTTTTTCGATTAAATCTACTATGACACTTTTTCCACCAAATTTTCGGTTCTGCACATTTGCAGCAAGAATAGGCACTCTATTCTCTAGGGCTCTTACTTGTATGTACATTTGCCATGGGGTAATTCCACGCCTGACAATCCTACTTGGTGAAAAAAGAACATCTGCACCTTTTTTTACGAACGAACGTGCTACCTCTGGAAATACCATATCGTAGCATATGACAATCCCAAACTTGCACTTTGTTTTGAAGATCTTTGTTTTCCTATCTGACTGAATTAACTGCTTCTCATAATCAAACGGGTGTATCTTTTCTTGTCTTCCTACAACCTCTCCATTTGGAGCAATGACTGGTGATGAAATAGTAAGCCTTCTATTTCGGTGTTCATAGAAAGCCCCAGGAATTATTGTCATTCCATAATCCTTTGCAATAATTTTAAAATTAGAAAACTCACTTTCAAATTCTGAAATCTTATTATTATGAAGCCATTGTTCAGGTAAACACACAATATCAGTCTCTTTTTTTCCTAATTTTTTTAGCAATTCTGAAACTTTCTGAATCCCTTGTTCATTAGAAGAAAAAGAAGAAGTTTGAATAATGCCAAGTTTTACCATGAACAATTTTTATTGAATTATTATAGATAGGTTTCACTATGCTCTGAGCAAAAACTTGGAAAAATCTATCACATTTGTCAACTAAACTTGTTAGCAATCGATTATCCTCCGATCCCAGAATCTTTTTCATTGGTTCATATTAAAAAAGTAGAAATTTTTGGCTTCAAATCATTTGGATTTAAAAATACATCAATTGATTTTGAGCCTGGGCTTGTATCAATTTCTGGACCAAACGGTTCTGGTAAAAGTAACATTTTAGATGCTATAATTTTTGCACTAGGTGAAAATAGGCCTAAAGTAATGAGAGCAGATAAGCTACGCTCGCTCATTCATGATATTGAGGGCGCAGCGAGGCATGGTCCAAAAATGGCAAGAACCAGCGTTCACTTTGATAATTCAGATCGAAAGATCCCTGTTGACTCGGATTCGGTTGAAATCACTAGGGAGATGGATGACAAGGGTGAAAATCTATACTATCTAAACAAAAAGAAAATCCAGAGAAACCAAATCCTGGACCTTCTTGATGTGGCAAATGCTGGTCTCAACCAATTGAATGCAGTTCAGCAAGGAACGATTACTAGGATTTCAGAATTTAGCCCTGAAGAAAAAAGACAAGTTATTGAGGATCTTGTGGGGCTCTCATATTTTGACGAAAAAAAATCCGAGTCTGAAAATCAACTACATGCGGCAGACCAACGCCTTGAGATTGCTATGGCAAAAATGGGGGAGGTAAAAAAACAGATAGACAATCTAGAAGAGGAAAGAAACCTCAAACTCAGGCACGATTTTATTGAAAAAGAGGTACTGAGGCTAAACGCAATTGATGCTGCTAATAAAATGAAATCCATAAAGGCAGACAAGATTTCTAAAGAACAAATCCTAGGATCTTTAGAATCAGAATCCAAAAAATTTGGAGAAGAATTAGCAGTTGTAAAAAAAGAATCAAATGAATTAGAATCACAAAAATCTGCATTTATGAAAGAAGTTAATGCATTCAATCAAGCTAAAGCTTCAATCGATTCCGAACTAAGCGTTGCAATGCACAAGTTTGAAGAAATCAGTAGTACTGTTGCTACTAAGAAAAAGAGATTACAATACATTGACAATAGATTTCCACAAATAAAAGAAGAGATTGAGCAGATTCAACAACAACGTGGTACGATAGAATCTGAAATTTCCCAGCAAACAGACTCCATTGAACAAACAAACGAAGAAAAGAAAAAAATCAATAATGAACTACAATCTGTAGATTCTGAACTAGAAACGGTAGCATCTGAGTTATCTCATGCAGCATCCCAAAAACGTGAAGTTGATCAAAAAATCAAAAAGCTGGTTGGAACTTTAGATGATGCGCAATTTAATTTGAAAAAATTTGACTCTGAGAAAAAGGATTTGCAGAAAAAAATTACAGAAAACACGAACAAACATAATGATATTAAAAATGAACAACAAACTTTGGGACAAATTAAACAAAAATTAGAATCAGCAATTTCAAACCATACAGCAACTGTCTCTGAATTAAAATCTAGAATTTCTGACTTAAATTCTAAGCGATTAAAGTTTGAAAAAGATATAGAAGAACTAAATGAAATATTAGAAAAATCAAGTAAAGCGGCAACTCATTATGAAACAAAAATTAATCTTGTAAAAGGTACCATGCACGAAGACTATACTGTTGCAAAACTCAAAGAAGATGCTGAACAATTGGGCATAATGGGACTGGTTTATGAAATGATTTCTTGGGATAAACAATATGAAAGAGCAGTTATGGCTACATCATCTGATTGGATAAAAGCAATTGTTGTTAAGGATTTTACTACATTAATCAATATTGCAGAATTTGCAAAACATAAGCAATTACCAAAACTGAAGATTATTCCATTAGAAGCAATTCCTAATTTCAGACTAGACCCACCAAAGGCAAAAGGCGTTATTGGCATATTGTCAGACTATGTAAAATGTGATTCAAAATTTACCCCAATCAAAAAATTTCTATTTGGTAATGTTGTCCTTACAGAATCTAGAGACTCTGCATACAAAGTATCAAAAACAGGTTACAAAGCAGTTTCTATAGGTGGCTCATTTTTTGACGCAAAATCAAGTGCAGTAATTATTGATATAAATTCCAAAATCTCAAATCTCACAAAAATAATCTCACAAAGTACATCAATTGAAGGATTACTCCAATCTGTACACCACTTAAAAAAATTCGTTCAAAAGAAGAAAAACTCACTAAAAAATATAAATGAAACAATTGAAAAATATCATAATCAACTTTCAATATCCGATACAGAACTAGCAACTGCAGAACATCGTAAAATCGATTTACAGGATCAGATATCAAGGACACAAAGACTCACAAATTCTTTGTCTGAAAGAATTGGACAACAACAACAAAGAATAGAATATTTAGAATCTGAGATTGCAAAACAAAGCTCTTATGTTGATTCTCTAAAAGAACGCGTCGCAATTGTAAAGGAAAATTATGAAGATGGGGAACAAATTAGAATCTCAAATGAAATTGCTAGATTAAACACAAAAAAGGTAGCCCTTCAAAAACACCAAACTGATATTATCATTGAACACAATGCAAAAACAACTCAGCTAGTAAATCTCAACACGAAGGATGCTCATGGCAAATCACAAATCAGAGCTCTTCATGAAGAAAATGATAGTCTTGCACAAGAGAAACAAGAAATTGAAAATATTATTGGTGATTTAGAAAAACAAAAAGAAAGTGCCAATCAGGAATCAATTGCATTAAGAGAAAAAGAACAAGAAATTATCGGTACTTCTGGCACATCAGTTTCACAATTACAGGAATATGATGATAAACTAAAGTCACTATATGAAAGAGAAAAATCACTTACCAAAGAGATTGGCATAATTGACCGCCAATCTGACTCTTTGAGAAGGGATTTGAAGGAATTGTATGAAAAGGAAACTGCCACACAGCAAATTATTGACGCTTATGGATTAGATGAGGATGCAGAAACATTTGAAGTTACAAACCTTCTCCAGCCTTTATTTGCAGAACAGCGAAATCTTACAGAATTAAACGCGAAGGCTCCTACCACATATCTTACAATTTCTGAAGGATATCGCTCAATGTCAACAAGGAAAAATTCCCTTGAGGAAGAAAGAAACTCTATTGTTCGATTCATAGAATCAATTGAAAAAGACAAGCGACAAACATTTCTTGATGCATTTGATAAAGTAGATAAGGAAATTCGCCTCATTTTCTCCAAAATGACTGGTGGCAATGCTTGGCTAGAACTACAAAACGAAGATGATATTTTTTCTTCTGGAATATCCTACCTAATTCAATTCCAAAATAAACCGAAAAGAGAATCTACATCAATTAGTGGAGGAGAAAAAACACTTGCCGCAGTTGTATTTGTTCTAGCATTACAAAAACTCAAACCTTCTCCATTCTATTTGTTTGATGAAATTGATGCTCACCTTGATGCTCCAAACTCTGAAAAATTAGGAAAAATTCTGGCAGAAAGATCACACGAAAGTCAATTCCTAATGGTGTCTCTAAAAGACTCTGTTGTGCAAAGAGCTAAATTAATCTATGGCGTATTTCCAAAAAATGGAGTTTCACATGTTGTTACTTACAAGGACAAACGATTGCCTTCAATGACACCTTAATTCGATTTATGATCCTTTATTGCTTCTTTTAATTTTTGATTCCAAAATTTGATTGATTCTTTTTCATAATCTATAACTTCTCCATTTTTCTCTCTTTGAATTAACTCTAAACAAAATTTCTTGTATTCAAGATCAATATCTGAGGGAAGATGGGATTTTTTACTCAATTTCTTACATAATACTTCAATTTGATCATAATTAAAATTTGATGTTGATGATTACTAGTCTAATTTAACAAAACAAGCCACCTTTCTACCATCATCTATTTTTTCTAATGGAGGTTCTTCTTTGCATTTTTCTATAGCATAAGGACATCTTGCTTGAAATCTACATCCCTTATAGACATCAATTTCTAACGGTTCATTGATGCGAATTTTTTTCTCCCTATGTAGATTTTCAGGATCTGGTTCTGAAATTGCATCTATTAGTGCTTGAGTATAGGGATGTTTTGGATGTAATAACACGTTATCAATTGGACCAATTTCTACAATTTTTCCCAAGTACAAAATTGCAATTCTTTGTCCGAAATATCTAGCTGTTGCTAAATCATGCGTTATGTAAATGAAAGTAATACTATGTTTTTTTTGTAGTTCATTCATTAATTCTAAAACTTCAGCTCTAACTGAAACATCTAACATTGATACAGGTTCATCCGCAATGATTATCTTTGGTTTTAATGCTAATGCCCGAGCAATAACTATTCTTTGTCTTTGTCCTCCAGAAAGCATATGAGGATACTTTTTTGAAATGTCTTCTGCAGGTTCTAATCTAACCTCTTTTAAAACTTCAATGACTCTATTTTTTTGTTCATCTTTATTCCCAACTTTATGAATCTCTAACGGCTCAGAAATTATATCATAAACCTTCATTCTAGGATTTATAGAATCATATGGATCTTGATGTATCATCTGACATTGCATTCTAATTTTTTCTAAACTTTTTGAATCATTTTTAATTTCTTCATTCTCTAAAATTATTTTTCCAGAATCTGGCTGAATTGATTTTAAAATTAACTTTGCAATGGTTGATTTTCCGGATCCTGATTCCCCAGCTAGAACAAAGATTTCACCCTTTTTAACGCTAAAAGAAACATCATCTGTGGCTCTAACGATTGATGTTTTTGAACTAAACACACTTTTTTTAATAAAATATTTTTTCAAATTCTCAATTTTTAAAATTTCATCCATTATTCTCAATTAATTATGGAACTATATCAAGAAATATGAGTTGCTTTTTTCAAAAGATTTGGAGAAGCATTTATTTATAAAAAAATGATCGCTATTTTACTTGAGCTCTAAAACAATTCAACAAAATTTAGGATATTCAGAATATTGTGTAGATTCCTATGTTAGTTATTTCAAACCTGATCCTACAAAATCTGAAATGACATTCGCTGAAGAAATCAAAAATAGCCTGAATCAGACACAAAAATTCATTAGTCCAAAATACTTCTATGATAAAACAGGTTCAATTCTATTTGAAAAGATTTGCTCACTGCAAGAATATTATCTCACAAGAACAGAAATTGAAATTCTCAAGAAAATAAAACATGACCTGCCATATTTTATCGATAAAAAATTTAGGTTGGTAGAACTAGGAAGTGGTTCTTCTACAAAAACACGATTACTTTTAGATGTTTTTGATAAAATTCATGATATTATCGAATACATGCCAATTGACATCTCTGAAATTCTGAAAGACAGTTCAAAAGGTCTCCAAAGAGATTATGACAATTTACATATAACTGGAATTGTTGATACCTATGAACATGGATTAAAATTTTTAAAAGATTATGATGAAAAACTAAACCTGATTGCCTTTTTAGGATCTAGTTTTGGAAATTTTTGTGCAGACGAAGGATTTGAATTTCTTAAAAAAATAAACCATACAATGAAAGAATCGGATCTTTTCTTAATTGGTTTCGATCTTGTTAAAGACAAACAAATTTTAGAAAATGCTTACGATGATTCTCAAGGCATTACTGCAAAATTCAATCTTAATGTATTGCAGCGAATTAATAGAGAACTAGGTGGAAATTTTAATCTAGATAAATTTGCTCACTATATTTGTTATAATGAAAATGAAAATAGGATAGAAATGTATCTACGTTCACTTGAAAAACAAACAGTACAAATTACTCGAGCAAACATTTCATTAACTTTTGAACAAGATGAATTAATTCACACAGAACATTCTCACAAATATTCTATTTCTACAATCCATCAATTATTTGAAAAAACTGGATTTAACATAAAAAAAATCTGGCAAGACAGTAACTATTATTATGCAGTTATATTGGCATCTAAAAGCTAGATGTCTTCAGCACATCTGAATCCAGAAAATAACCATCTTTCATCTAATCTGAAGAAATTCCTATAACTTCCACGAATTGACATTTTAGGCGTTCCAAAAGAGCCCCCACGAAGAACCTTTTGATTCGTAAACCATTTGTCGTTGTATTCATCAAATCCTGTTTTAAAACCTGGATAGCCAACAAATTCTGAAGCCGTCCATTCCCAAACATCTCCAATCATGTGATGACATCCAGATTGGCTTACTCCATCAGGATAGGACCCAACTTCAGAACAATTCCAAATATATGATTCTAAGAGATTTGCATGAGATGAAGATGGTGGCTCATTCCCCCATGGGAAAATTGTCTTTCTGTGTTTTTTCTCATCCCAACATGCAGCCTTTTCCCACTCTGCCTCTGTTGGTAATCTTTTTCCAGCCCATTTGCAATAAGCCAAAGCTTCGTAAAAACTAACGTGGCAAACTGGTTCTTTTGGATTTATTTTTCTCTTTCCCACAAAGTCTCGTGTCATCCACCATCCATCAATTTTTTCCCAATACATTGGTGCATTCCAATTATTCTCTTTAACTTTTTCCCATCCATCTGATAACCAAAATTTGTAATCGGTGTAGCCTCCATCTTCAATAAATTTTAGATATTGTTCATTAGTTACTGGAAATGAATCAATTTTGTAATCGTTAAGATATATTTTATGTTCTGGTAATTCTATATCGTAACAATATTCATCACCATTATATCCCATCGTATATACTCCACCAGTAATTTTAACAGATTTTTGTTCAATCGATGATGTAATTGGAAGAGAATTTTTTTTCACAGGTCTGTATTGATCTGCAAGTAAATGTTGTAGATCATAAACTAAAAGTTCTTGATGTTGACATTCATGGTGAAATCCCATTTGAATTAATCTTGTTTCATCTTCTGAAAGTGTAGTTTTTTGAAGAAAATTTGTTACTCTTTTATTAATTAAATGAAAATATTCAAAAATTTGTTCAACTGTAGGTCTTGAAATAATGCCCCTGCCAGCCTTGTCATGTGGAACCCCAAACTGTTGATAATACGAATTGAGATATTCTGAAAATTCCTTTGAATAAAATTCATAATTTTTGTCAATTTTGCTAAGTATGGCCTCGAAAATCCAACTCACATGACCAATATGCCATTTTGCGGGACTCGTGTAAGTGGCAGTTTGAACAACAAAATCATCTTTTTCTAGAGTTTTAACTAACTCTAACGTTCTAGAACGTGTTTCGTTGAACTGTTCTATAAGAGATTTTCTTTGTTGCTGCTCTGAAACTATTGCCATTAAATAAAAAACAGAATCTAACACTTATTACATTTATCCCAAATCTAGTATCCGCGAGCAAAAATAGGTACTGACATACTTTGCTCATTGCAATATATGCATTTTTTGCCTGAATTCTCACTACCAAAAGGAATTACGCGAATGTCCGCTCCAGTCTCTTCCTTTATTTTTTCTTCACATTCTTGTTTTCCACACCAAGGAGATTGCAAAAATCCACCTTTTTCAATTTGAGATTTAAATTCCTTATAGCTTGAGATACTTTTTGTCATTTCATCATGAATTTTTTTACCAGAAATTAACATCTGTCTTTGGATATCAACTAGAATCTCTTCTAATTTTCCTGTAACCTCATCAAATAATATGTCCATTTTCTCTTTATTGTATCGCTTTACTAAAACAACTTTATTCTTTTCAATATCTTTTGGTCCTATTTCTATTCTTAATGGAATTCCTTTTAATTCCCAATCATGGAATTTGAATCCCGGAGTTAGTTGTTTTCGATCATCGACATGAACTCGGATGTTTTTTCTAATAATGCTACCTTGAAGTTCATTTGCTTTTTTCAAAACTTTTTGCTCATCATCATCTGAATAATAAATTGGAATTATTACTACCTGAATTGGAGCAACTTTAGGTGGTAAAACTAATCCTTTATCATCCCCATGCGCCATAATCATTGCACCAATTAATCTCCATGATGCACCCCATGAAGTCTGCCATACAAAATTTTCAACATTGTCTTTGTCGGTGAATTTAACTTCAAATGGTTTTGAAAAATTCTGTCCAAGAAAATGTGAAGTCCCCATCTGTAACGCTTTTCCATCAGGCATTATAGATTCTATTGTGGTCGTGTAAACTGCCCCCACAAATTTTTCTTTTTCACTTTTTTTACCTGAAACAACTGGAATAGCGAGCTCTTCTTCAATGATTAACTTGTAAATCTCTAATATTTTCAAAACCTCTTTTTCTGCATCTTCTTGCGTAGCATGCACTGTGTGACCTTCTTGCCAGAGAAACTCGGATGTTCGAATGAAAGGCTTGGTCCCCTTTATCTCTGCACGTAGTGCAGTGTTCCAAAAATTAATTTTTAGAGGCAGGTCTCTCCAACTTTTTATCCATTTTGAGTATAACGAATATGCGAGTGTTTCAGAAGTAGGACGTAACGCTAGCTTGTCTCCAATTTCATTTTCACCCGAATGAGTTACCCAAAAGACTTCAGGGTTTAATCCCGCAAAATGCTTCTTTTCTTTAGCTAACAATGATTCTGGGATCAAAATTGGAAGAAATCCATCTCTTACTCCAAGTTTTGAAAATTTTTCATTTAATGATTTTTTGATTGATTCCCAAATCGAATACCCATCAGGTCTTAAAACGATTAATCCTTTAACTGGAGCATAATCAGCTAACTCCGCCTTTAACACAACTTGAGTGTACCATTCACTAAAATCATCTTTTTTAGATACAGTAATACCAATTTCCTCTTTACTCAAACTAGTTTTTGATGAGAAATTTCACTAATGAGCTTTTCCTAGAGAGGATCCCCTTTACAAAGAACCTTTCCAGTTACTCTGCTCTGAAAATTTGGACAAACAAAACATTGTATGAAGTGTGTTTGAGCCTTTAATACTGGGCAATCTACATACTCTTGCTTCATTCTTTTGAGCATTTTTGGACTAACTCCTTTGAGTTTTATTTTTCCTTTATCGTCCATCATGCCAGATTCTTTTAATTCCTTTTTAACATCGTCTGGAATTTTTTGCTTATCCTCAGTGGTTTTTATCTCAACTTCATATTTGTGTTCTAACTCGTCCATAAAAAATACATTTACTATGTTTGATTTATTACTAGCGGTATTTGATCTTTTAAACATCTCAACTTTAATATAATTAGAATTTTAGTTGTGAAATTAGAAAACAATTGCTAGTAATTTTTGATGTAGAAGGCGTTCTTTTTGATGCAGAGTATCTTCCAATCCTTGCTGAAAAATTAAACAAAGAAAAGGAAATTTGGGATATTACAAAAAAAGGAATTCAGGGAGTCATAAATTGGGAAGAAGGGCTTCGTAAAAGAATTGAGGCACTAAAGGGGCTGGATCATAAAACATGTCAAAAAGTAGCTGACTCTTTACCTATTATGACTGGTGCAAAAGAAGCGTGCAGAATTTTGAAAGCTGCTGGGTGGAAATTAATGGCAGTATCGGGTGGTTTTACAATAATGACAGAAAGATTACAAAAAGAACTGGATTTAGACTATGTATATTCAAATGAATTAATCTTCAAGAATGGTAAACTTGATGGAGTAAAAGTCAATGTTGATTCTGACAAAGCTAAATCTGCGAAAATTAAAATTCAAGAATGGAATCAGAAAAAAGACGACATTGTAGTTGTTGTTGATGGAGCAAATGACATCACATTGTTTGATATATGTGGGCTCGGAATCGCATTTAGGGCACAAGATAAAGTAAAAGATGTAGCAGATGTAATACTAGAAGAAAAAGATCTATCTAAGATTTTAGATATTATAAATAAACATTATAATTTGACATTAGAAACACCTACATTGGCATAAACAATATTTTCCACATCACTTGAAAGCAAACAATGACCATTGAAATCATTCCGATTCATCTGAAGAGAGAAATTGAAATTGGAGAAAAACTTGTAGATCTTCTACTAAAAACTAAATTTCAAGATGGCGATATTCTTGTTGTTACTCAAAAAATAATTTCAAAACAAGAAGGACGGATAGTTGACCTGTCAACAGTAATTCCTTCAATACTAGCACAAGGAATTGGTTCTGAATATAAAAAAGATCCACAACTATTGGAAGTAATTCTTTCAGAATCAAAACGGATTGTACGAATGGAAAACGGAATTATTATTGTAGAAACCAAAAATGGTTTTATTTGTGCTAATGCAGGTGTTGATGAAAGCAATGTGCCAAATGGATTCGTCACATTGCTTCCTTTAGACCCTGATAAATCTGCACAAAATCTTAGAGAAGAAATTTTAAAAAAGAGTGGTAAAAGTATAGCTGTTTTAATTTCTGACACTTTTGGCCGACCTTTTAGATTAGGTCAAACGGACTGTGCAATTGGTGTCTCAGGCATCGATTCTATCTTGAATTATGTAGGAAAAAAAGATACTTTTGGAAAACTACTCAGAGTTACGGAAATGGCAATTGCAGATGAGATTTGTTCGGCGTCTGAATTAGTGATGGGTAAAACAACAGGGTGCCCTGCCACGATAATTAGAAATTACAAATTTACTCCGTCAAATGATTCAGCTAAATCACTTATTAGACCTAAAGATGAAGATTTATTTAGATAACAACTCTTTGAAAGAAATTATATTACTTTAATCTAGTATCCTGAAACAGAATGGACTTTCTAACTTCCGAATTGCATTGTCATAATCTGTTCTCAAATTTCAATGTCGGTGATCTTGAGGCTCCGTATGATTGTAATGTTACGATTCAGGAACAATTAGAGCAAGCAAGAAAAATTGGTTTGAATGTTTTGTTTGTAACAAATCATAATACTTTAGATGGATATTCTCAAATGGTTGAATACAAAAATAATCATGAAAAGTACAAGAACATTCAGGTTTATCCTGCGGAGGAAGTATCTACGGATCAAGATTCACATGTGTTAGTATATGGTATCAATGAAAGAATCAAACCCGGATTAAGCTTTGAAGAAGTTATAGATGAGGCAAAAAGACAGAATGGAATTTCTTCTGCACCACATCCATTCAGCCTACTTGATGCTATAAGAGATAAAGCACAAAATTGTGATCTTATTGAGGTTTTTAATAGTAATAATGTTGATGTTTTTGCAAATACTAAGGCCACACTTTTTGCTGAAGTACATAACATGGTTGGTGTTGCTGGAAGTGATTCTCATGTACTCTCAACATTAGGGAGGTGTTCAAACATTATAGAATCTGAAACCACATTGGATGATATTTTATCTGCCATGAAACATAAAAGAATTCAAATTCAAAAAGCTGGTTATGCTACTGCCAAAGAAACTATTGAACATTTAAGATACAAGATTGATAATTCAAAAGAATTTATTCATGAATACATGACCCAATTTTATCCACAATCAAAGAACTTTCTCACACTATTACTACAGTTGTTTGAAAGACATCCAAATAGCTACCTGTGGATTTTACTTTACAAATTTGCTATTTTTGCTATGAAAAGACTTTCAAGGAAAATTAACTTTCAAAATCTAGATCCTTCATTTATGAGGGATAGAAATCTTGGCACAATGTTCAAGATGTCAATTTGAGATTTTTTACTAGTAGGACAAGCTAAACCTAAATAGCTTTTAATATGACAAATCGAGCAAAAAATTAGGTGACTTGAGATTTCAGAAAATGTAGCAAGTATAGATTGCACTGGATTATTTTGCCCTGAACCAGTATTCAGAACAAAAATTGCAATAGAAAAATTACAAACAGGTAGCGTGTTGACAGTTAAGGCTGATGATCCTGCAGCTGAAGATGACATTTCAAGATGGGTTTCACGAAATGGTCATGAGCTTCTTAGCATGAAGAAAAATGGTAATGTCATTGAATTTACAATTAAAAAGGTGAAATAATCATGGCTTCAAAAGCCGTTACTGACACAGAAATTTTAAACAGAGTAGGAAATACTCCTCTTGTAAAGTTAAATTCATTATCAAAAGATAACCTAATTTATTTTGCAAAACTCGAAGGACATAATCCATTTGGTTCTGTAAAAGATAGAGCGGCATTTTGGATGATCAAAGATGCTGAAGAAAAAGGAATCTTGAAAAAAGGACACAGTATTATAATTGAACCAACATCAGGAAATACTGGAATTGCATTAACAGGAATTGCAAATATTTTAGGGTACAAAGTTGAGATTGTAATTCCAGAAAAAGCAAGTAATGAAACTAAAGACATAATTCGTTCTCTTGGAGCAAAAGTGTTTGAAACTAGCGATGATCTATGTCCTAAAGTTGGAGCGGGAACGGATCAAAGCATTGCATTAGCCACATCTATAGCTTCATCAAGACCTGACACATACTATTCTCCAAATCAGTATGCAAATGAGGCTAACTTTATGGGCCATTACAAAGGAACAGGTCCAGAAATTTGGAAGCAAACAGAAGGTAAGGTTACTCACTTTTTCACTGGTGTTGGGACAGGAGGAACAATAACTGGAATTGGTACATATCTTAAAGAAAAAAATCCTCAAATCAAGATTATTGGCTGTCAACCGCAACAAAATCATTTGATACAGGGTTGGAGAAATTTTGAAGAATCTGCTAAACCAGATTTATTTCTAAAACGAGAAAGTGTTGTTGATGATTGGGTTTCCATAACTAATGCAGAAGCATTTGGAGTCGTCAAAGAAGTTTTTGAAAAAGATAGACTATTGATTAGTCCTTCATCTGCAGCCGTTTATGCTTGTATGAAAAAATACAAAATTAATGGTCCTGGTTGTATTGTAGGAATATTTGCTGATGATGGAAGAAAATTCAAGAGTATCTATGCAGAACAAAAGGTAATGACTGAAGAAGAATTTGACAGTGCTTTAAAATCAGCAAAACACGTATCAGAAATTGCGTATATGTAAATTCTTAATTATTCTCCTCTAGATATTTATCTACATCAATTGCCGCCATGCATCCAAAACCGGCAGCAGTGACTGCTTGTCTGTATGTATGATCATGTACATCTCCTGCTGCAAACACTCCTTTTATGCTAGTTTCTGTATGATTCTTTAAAACAACATACCCCTTACTGTCTAATTCTACTTGATCTTTAAACAATTTTGTATTTGGTTCATGTCCTATTGCAACAAAAATTCCGCCAACTTCAAGTATTGTTTTTTCGTTTGTTTGATTATTCTTTAAAACTACACTATGCACTTTTCCATTTCCATTGATCTCTTCTACTTCAGAATTCCAATGAAACTTTATTTTTGAATTATTGAATGCACGATCTTGCATTACCTTACTAGCTTTCAATACTTTTTTTCTATGAACTAAGTGTATTTTCGATGCAAATTTTGTTAAAAATGTAGATTCCTCCATAGCAGAATCTCCACCACCTACTACAACTAATTCCTGATTTCTAAAAAATGGGCCATCACAAGTAGCGCAATATGAAACTCCTTTTCCAGCAAAGGTCTGCTCACCTTTTAATCCTAGTTTCCTTGGGTTAGCCCCTGTTGCAATAATTACTGCTTTACTCTCAAACTCTTTTGATGATGTTGAAACTTTGAAAGGCTTTTTTTTAAAATCCACTTTCGAAGCTTCATCATCAATTATTGTAGCGCCCATTCGCTCCGTTTGTTTTCTCATTTCAATCATTAAATCAGGACCCATGATCCCTTTTTCAAAACCAGGATAGTTTTCGACTTCAGTAGTATTGACAAGTTGCCCTCCAGGTAGAATTCCTGAAAGAATTAGTGTATTATGTCCTGCACGTGCAGAGTAAATTCCAGCAGTATATCCAGCAGGACCTGCACCAATTATAATTACATCATATTTTGTTTTATTTGAATCACTAGACACAACATCGATTTTTCGATGAATAATTTAAGTCATTCACCAATTGTTGAGTATTTGTTGGTGCTTGTCACACAACTTACCTACTTTTAATTGCGAATAAATTAAATCATTTTGCCAATGCGCATTAAAAAGTCTACAATCTTTTTTATCGCAAAAGGCCTCACCTGTTAGATAGTAAAACACTGCTTGCATTAGATACCCTTCAATAACTTTTGAGAGTCGCTGATCATGATATTCAAGGTAAGTGCCTTGATACTTTTTCTTTACAGAATCTATATTCACGCCTTTAGTAAAATTTGATAGTAAATCAAAGTAATACTCTCTCGGCTTTGCAGGAGCTTCAATAATCCCAGTCGTAGAAATAATTGATGGATTGGAACCTATCACCGTTCTCCCATGGTATCTAAAATCATTTTGATCAAACGTACATGTTAATTTATTTGTAAAAATCACGTGGAATTTATCTAATGATAATTCATTATTTGGAATCAATTCTGTTAAAACTTTTTGAAATTCAAAACCATCATACATGATAATATTTTCTGTTACAGACGTGTCAGAAATATTAGACTGCTCAAAAGTGATCTCCTCCAAACTTGGCTCATGTCTTTCAAACGGCTTTTTAGTATTGTAAATTCTACAGGCAGCAATTTCTTTAGCAGTTGTGCTATTTGCAAAGCCTAAAATGTTTTTTCTTAATTCTACTTCAACAGAGAAGGTGTTTGTTAAAAAATCTGTTAGTTTTGAAATATTAATTTCAGGAACAGATGGTTCATCATAAAGGTAAATTGTTGAAATATTCAATAAAATGTATAATATAACGTGAGTTTATCTTCCTAACTCTTTGATTTTAGTTGCTGTAATTTCTGCAGCTTTTTTACCTGAAAATAGCATAGAACCAAACGTTGGGCCCATTCTTGCAAGTCCATGAGTTTCAGTTACAGACATTCCTGCGATGACCAAGCCGGGAAAAATCTCTCCTGTTTTTTCAACTACTTGATCTTCGCCTTCAACCACATGCATCGGATTCATTCCTTTCCATTTTACCAACCCTCTATCCACTAGTCGTTTAACTGCAACAGAGTCATGCCCTGATGAATCAATTACCATTTTAGCTTCTAATGCAACAGGATCAACACAAGTGATGTTTCTTGGTAATGCTGATACTGGCATCCAGTTTACAACAATTCCTGATACTCTACCATTTTTCAAAACCAAATCATCAAATTTTGTTAAATTAAGAAATTTTACTCCAGCATCGCAAGCTCCTGCAATAAGTTTTGAAACTGCATGAGGTCCTGGTGTAAGATATAGCCCGTCCTTCACCTTTTTGTATGGAATACCTAATTCATCCCAAATTTTTTGTGCTGGCTCTCTTACAGTAACAGGATTCATCATGTAACCACCTAACCAATAACCGCCTCCTAGGTAGTTATTTTGTTCAATTACCAAAACCTTGAAACCCATGTTTGCCAATTCTCTGCTAGCTGTCAATCCTGCAGGGCCTGCACCAATTACTATAACATCAGAATCAGCTCTGTCAATTAAAACTGAATGAAATTCATCTGCAATAGCTCTTGTAATGTCAACTTCTCTAACATCTGCAAAAATTTTTGATGATTCTGCATTAACTGATTCTTGCACGAAAACAATCCAACTTGGAACACATTAATAGTTTCCCAAAAAACTTGGTTTTTCATTTAATTAGGTGATACTAATTTTTCATTCTAAAAATTTGAAATTAATCGTAGAGTGAATTATGGCAAGTTACGACCTAAAAACTAAGTATAATGGTGAAAATTCCTAGTTTCAAAAATTTATATCCAAAATAAAAGGAATTTCATAGTATTGACTGCATCTAATCTAAAACAGACTCGTCCTAATTCTAAGACTACCAATATCAATTGGTCTAAAATAGAAGAAGCTGAGAATTTTGCAAAAACAGTGAAACTTTTCCGTCAAGGAAAATATGACGAAGACAGTTTTAGACGTTTTAGATTACAACATGGTGCATATGGAACCAGAATGACTGGTGATTATGCAATGGTTAGAATTAAAATTCCTGCAGGAAAAATTTATCCAAACCAACTTGAAAAAATAGCGCAACTAAGTGAAGCATTTTCTATTGGAAGTGCCCATGTATCTACTAGAGAAAACATTCAGCTGCATTGGGTAGTGTTAGAAGATGTCTCTGAAATTATGCGTGGATTAGCAGAAGTTGGATTAACTTCAAGAGAAGCATGTGGAAACACTGTTAGAAATGTAATGTGTAGCCCTCTTTCAGGAGTTTGCAAAGAAGAAAAATTCGATGCTACTCAATATGCTATTGCAACTGCACAATTTCTATTAAGAAACCCAATGAATCAAAACTTGCCTAGGAAATTCAAATTTAATTTCACATGTTGTGAAAAACATGGAATGGTTCGTATGGTGGATGTGGGTTTACTGCCACAAACAAGAGAAATCGAAGGCAAGGAACAAAGAGGCTTCAAAGTTTTCTTAGGTGGCGGTTTAGGTAACAAATCATATGTTGGATATCAATTAGAAGAATTTACCCCCGAAGAAGATCTCTTGTATACTTCTATTGCTGTTTTAAGAATTTTTGATAGACTAGGTGAACGAAATAATATGGCTAGAAACAGAATGCGTTATCTAGTTAATGACTTGGGCTGGGAAAAATTTCAAAACCTTGTATTAAAAGAGAGAGCTATTGTAAAAGCCACTCAATCAGTAATTATTAAACTGGAAATTGATCAAACACCTGAAGAAATTAAAAAACCACTAAGAATTTCTGAAAGTGGCGGAAGCTCTGCACCTGACGGTTATTCAAGATGGTACAAAACAAACACATTCAAACAAAAACAAGAGGGATATCATTCTGTTTTTATTGCCTTAGAGGCAGGTGACATTACAGCAAACCAACTAAGAGAAGTAGCAAATATCTGTACAGAATTCTCAGCTGAAGGGCTTTGTAGAACAGGATTTACTCAAAACATCGTGTTAAGATGGGTGCATGAAGACGATTTGCCAAAAATATATGCTAAGCTATTAGAAGTTGGGCTGGCAAAATCCGGCGCATTAACAATGGCTTCCCCTATTGGTTGTTCTGGGACAACATCATGTAATCTTGCATTAACTAATTCTCATAGATTGGCAAAAGAAATCCAAAGAAAATTCCTTGAATTAAAACTAGATGAAGATGATGATCTTAGGAATTCCTCTATCAAGATAAGCGGTTGTCCTAATTCTTGTGGTCAACATGGAATAGCTACTATTGGTTTCTATGGTGGCGGCAGTAGGGTTGGAAAAGACATGTATCCAACATACCAAATGTCGTTAGGTGGAAGATCAGATGGAGAAACTATGTTAGGAATTAATTGTATGAGGGTTCCTGCAAAAAGAGTAATTCCTATAATTTTGAAGATTATAGAATTATTCAAACAAAACAAGAAAAATAATGATACACTATCATCATGGATTCACAGAATTGTTAATGGGAATGAAAATTCAAAAATAAAATCAGTTAATGATTTTAAACAAATTTTATCCCCCCTAATTGTACCTCCAACGAAAGAACAAGACAAGGACTTTTACGCAGACTATGGTTCAGATGGAATCTACCACACAAAAACTGGAAGGGGCGAATGTGCTGCTTGAGTGAAGAAAAAACGGTTCGTGCAACAACTGATGTGGACACTTTAAGGTCTGAAATTAGAGATAAGAGTGTTAGAGTTATTGATGTGAGAAAAGAAGAGGAATACAAACAAAACCATATTCCAAATTCAGTAAATCTCCCTTTAGCTAATCTATTATCTGATGATAGCCCAGAGAGAGCAGTAAAAATTTTCCAATCACTTGGAATTGATGATGAAACTCCAGTTGTTGTATATGATGATACATTTGGCGCACTTGCGTCAAGAATTGCATGGACTTTAGAGTATTTGGGGCATAGTGATGTCTCATTACTTGAAGTAACGTATGGTCAATGGAAATCCCTAGGTTTAGAGAATGACAATAAAATACCCCCTGTTGATTCTAAAAAACATTCAGTGAAACTACAACCGCACATTTTGGCAACAGCTGACTATTTAGAACGCGCAAAAGAAAAGGAAGGAGTCACTCTAGTAGATAACAGAGAACGACTTAATTTCTTAGAGCAACATATTCCAGGAGCAATTAATATTCCATACAGAACATTAGCTTCTCCTGATAAAATTCTCAGACCAAAAGATGAAATGAAAAGACTCTTAGATAACAGGAGAATAAAACCCGATTCTGAAATCATTACATATTGTGGAAGTGTAGGAACATTATCTGGATTAGCATATTATGCATTGAAATCTGTCAACCTACCAAACGTCAAATTATACGTTAGATCGTTTAAAGAGTGGAAAAATCTTAACAAACCAACTACAAAACAAGAGGATGCCGACTATTGGGATCTTTCTGCGGAATAATTTTAACTCGGTGTAATTTCACTTCGTAACTGTTTTGTAACTGCTACTTCAATATTGTCAAAAAGATTAAGCATTTTTTGTTTATTTTCTTGAAGATAAATTAACCCTCTGTCCTTTAATCTAATCTTCCACAATCTTATCTCTCTATGTTCTTCAAAAAATTGTTCAATCATCTGTGGTCCACATTTTGTAGGATCAATTAATGGTTCAAAACTCTCAATCGTTTTCTCAATATCTTCTTCTTCTATTGAAGACTTGATAGTTTGAATTGCATGGCTTAATTGTTTTAGATTTTTAACGGTTCCTGGGAGTGCAACATTTTTAATTCCAAGTAAACTTTTCTTTTCTGTTCCAACTTTTTCAGCTAATTCTTTAACAAGATCATATGTTGCAATCCTGTGAAAGCCTTCTCTCTTTTCATGTTTTACTATCAATCCTTTTTCTAGTAATTTTCGTAAAGCGTCTTCTGCATCAGCTTTGTTTAGAAATGTTGTCCAAACGATTGCTCCTACAGTATGATACCCTTGTCTAATTGATTCTAAAACGACTACTTCGATAATTCGTCTAAACCCTTCTTCAACTCTGACATTGACAAAATCTTTATCCTTTACTGCCTTTCTTGCATTTTTAACGTCAATCTCTATCGAACGCTTTAATGCTTCAATCGATTCGGGAATTTGATTTAACAAAGAAAGAAAACATGCTTTGTTATACCATGCCATTCCATATGTTGGATCAGACTCTATGGCCTTTTCGACACAATCAAGGGCTTTAGAATAATTTTTTTGTTCATAGTGAACTAACGCTTTAAGATTCCATGCTTCTGCATTTGTTACATCGATATCTAAAATTCTATCATAAATTTTGAGTGCTTCAGCATGGTCTTCTAAATGAAAACGGGCATATCCCAACTTCAAAAGTGTTTCAACATTTTTAGGATCAATCCTAAGTGCCTGCTCAAATACTATTGCAGCATCTTCAAGTTTTTCATCAGCCATCAGGTTGACACCTTTTTTGAAAAGCTTCTTTCGATTGTAATCAGCATCTGTTAAGCTAGTTTCTTTTTTTACCAAGGGCTTTTCGGTTTTTTCTGGTCTAATCTTCTTCTGAAATGGCCTTTTCATAGTTCAGATTGGGCATTTTTTCTAGATAAATACTATTCCTAAAATTTTGAAATTGGCCTCAGGTTTAAGGCTAGGTTGAAAATACAGAAATACTGCCTAAATACATCATCGATAATGGCCAATTCTAAAAAATTAGAAGTTGAAGGCTCTGCTCCTTTTAAACCGTCGGGAGTATACGAAGTTCAAATTTCAATTTGTGAAAAATACCCCTCAGTAGCAAGTATTAATTCAAAATCATTAGATAAAATTTGGTCCGCAAATTTTCATTTGCGAGTTAAAGATGGTCAATTTTCTGAAATACTTGGTAGTGATAGTAATCCAATTCCAGATTCTGTTTTTGATTTAAACACTGTTTGGATTGTTGTGATGGATCAATTTTCATCACTACATTCTGTTTTTGATGTTAAAGTTTCTGAACAACCAACAACGAGAAAAACAAAACCAAAAACAATTCAAGAAACGATTTCACATCCGCCAAAAATAACCCGTTCTACAAGAGACACTTTAGAAGAAAAAGGATATCAAGAACTATCCGGTGAAAGAGGACAACGTGGTCCAACCGGTCCAGGAGGAGATAAAGGTCCACAAGGTTCACCTGGGGATAAGGGCCCAACAGGTGAAAGAGGTCCAATTGGTGATAAAGGATTAACAGGGGACAAAGGCGACAAAGGCGACAAAGGTCCAACAGGTCCACTTGGCGACAAAGGCGACAAAGGTCCAACCGGTCCCCCTGGCGACAAAGGCGACAAAGGTCCAACCGGTCAACTTGGTCCCGCAGGAGAAAAAGGCCCAAAAGGTCCTGCAGGTGATAAAGGATTAACAGGTGAAAGAGGATCAATAGGTTCTAAAGGTGAAACAGGCCCATCTGGTCTTCCAGGTGATAAAGGAGTATCTGGCCCACTGGGTCCAAGGGGTGACAAAGGCCCGGAGGGTCCCCCAGGTCCCCCAGGGGATAAGGGCACTCAAGGTCCACAAGGTCCACCAGGAGAAAAAGGATTAACAGGCGTTCCGGGTATTCAAGGTGATACCGGGCCAAAAGGTCCAACTGGTGCGCAAGGAGAAAAAGGATTAACCGGTCCTCCAGGTCCACCAGGGGATAAGGGTCCACAAGGTCCACAGGGTCCACAAGGTGAAAGGGGTCCACAAGGTGCACCAGGTGACAAAGGTCCACAGGGTCCACAAGGCGTTCAAGGTCCTCAAGGTGAACGAGGCCCAGTAGGAGTGCCAGGTCCTTCAGGCGAAGCGGGTCCTAGGGGTATACAGGGGCCAATAGGCGAGAAAGGTCCAAGAGGCCCGCCAGGTCCACCAGGAGAGGCAGGTAGTGGAGGAGCTTTATCAGAACAACAAAAAGTTTTACTTAAAGAACTACTAGAAGTATTGGTTGACAGAAACGTAATTACCACAGAGGAACAGATCAAACTGATGAGCTTTCTTTATTAGGTGATTGCAATGAGCGAAAATAATAACAAAATTGAGTTTAAGATGTTAGATTATAAAAGACTTGAAAATGATTTTGTTTCATTTGAGCTAGAAGATGGTTCCATTGTCAAAGTAAAAGTTGATCTAGATAGAGTTGGCAAAGCTGTAAATTTTAAAAATCAAGATGGCACTCCACGTTATACTATAAACACTTCAGTAAAGGTTTCAATAATTCCATCTGATAGAAAATTTTCAGTGGAAAAAACTTCATTAAAACCAAACAAGTCATCTCCCCCAGATCAAATGTTCAGTTAACTCTCAAAATTTAATTCAGAAAAAAGAATACAAATCGCCAATCGCGTTGACGATTGTAAATTTTTGACGAATTTATCGTCGTCTTTTGCGTTTAGCGCCGCCTTTCTTTTTTCCGCCAGATTTTCTTCTTTTTCCGCCGGATTTGCGCTTAGCAGCTTTTCTTCTTGCAGCCATACCAAATCGTAATTTTCATGGCTTTTCTATGGTTAAACTGAACAAAATTACACAAAGTGATAACAATTTATCAACGAATTTTTTTCAAAATTTTAAATTCGGATCGGAAAAGCATCAATAAACACTTTCAGCTGATGGTCTTCTTCCTTGAAACCATATCTTATTTCCACAAATTGTACATTTGTATTGTCTTTTACGCTTGTAAGTAGCAATTTGTGGATGGAAAACAACTTCTTGTTTTGTTTTTGTCATGCAGAACTTGCACCATCTATATTCAAAATCTTGATCCATATTATCACAAAAATGTTCCTAAACAAAAAATTTTTGTTAAACCCCGCGTGATTTTATTATTGTTAATACATCTTCATCTTGTAAAACGTGTTCAATTCCAACTCTTTGTCCTCCAAACTTAACACTCTTTCCCCAGACCATAGCATATCGAAATTCTTTTCTCATTGTTCTGTGTAGTTTATCACAAATATCTCCAACCGTTGAATCTCTTCTAGTAATTAGTGGTTCTTTAAAATCAGTTTCTCCACCTTTTGGCCTCATGTAAATTCTAATGAATTTTAACTTGTCATAGATTTTATCTTTTAACTGATCAACATTGATTCCAGAATCAGCTGAAATTTCTATAAATTCGGATTTTATTTTTGTTTTTAACTGGTTAAGAAATTTCTTATCTACTAAATCTATTTTATTAATAAGGGTGATTGCGTCTGCATAACTTTTGTTTCCAGAAACATAATCAATTAGCTGTTCATCTGAGAGATCCTCACGAATTACAACTCTAGCATTATTGATTCCATAAACTCGAAGAACATCTTTTAGCAAACTTTCAGACATTTTTGTTAGTCTTACCTGTTGTGCAACTGCAATGCCACCAGTTGTGGTTTTCTCAATTACAATATTCGGTGGTTTCTGATTGAGCCTAATTCCAATATTTGCTAACTCATTCACAAGCACATCCTCATGATATGGTTGAAACACATCTAACATCAAAAGTACTAAATCAGCATTTCTCGCAACAGACAAAATTCTTTTTCCAAGGCCTTTACCCGCAGATGCACCTTTGATAATTCCTGGTAAATCCAGCAACTGAATTTTTGCTCCTCTATATTCCAACATGCCTGGAACAACTGTAACTGTAGTGAATTGAAATGCTGCAACTGCAGATTTTGCCCCAGTTAATTTGTTAAGCAATGTAGATTTTCCTACGCTTGGAAATCCTATGAACACAACTGTCGCATCTCCACTTCTTTTTACATCAAAGCCATCCGTCTTTGCACTTTTTCTTGATTTTTTTTCTTCTTGTTCTCTTTTTAGCTTTGCAATCTTTGCTCGTAATAATCCCAAGTGATGTTCAGTAGCTTTATTGATTTGAGTTCTTGCCATTTCATCTTGAATTGCTTTAATTTTTTCAGGAATTCCCAATTAATTCGCCACCGATTTTGATTTTTCAAATAAAATTTTATTATCTTTTTTAATCATTTCAATTCTAGTAACAGGTATTGTTTCAAAATTATTAGATTCAATAATAAATTGTGATAATGTAACTTCTCTTAACGTATCAAAGTCTCTAAAAAATACTTTGTAAGTTTCTGGATTATCCGCATATCTTGCTTTACTAAATATTTCTTCCATCTTTCCTTTTTTTACCACAAAAATTATGCGATTCATTGCCCTAATCTACCTTCTTTATCATAATTTAGTAGCAATTATTATCTGGTTTTTAATAGAAAAACTGTGAAACGAAAAACATTTGCAGTCGATATTGATGGTACTATTACAGAAAATGGTAAAGGAAGAATCCATCTTGATGCGTTATCTGCCTTGAGACATTTGAAAAATATTGGTCATAATGTAGTTTTTGTTTCAGGCAGGTCTTCTGTTGAAGGATACCTTCTTTCAATATTTGGTGGAACAACAAATATTGCTGTAGGAGAAAATGGTGGCTGCATTACATTTGCCCCAAATGGGCATAAATTACTAGGTAAAAAAGACGAATGTATTAACGCATTTAAAACTATCAAGTCTAAAATTGATAATGTAAAAGAAAAACCGGTGTTCCCCAGATTAACTGAAATTGTTTTAGAGAGAACCTTTGATATTGAAACTGCCAAAAAAATTGTCATAGAAAATAATCTCAATGTAGAATTATCAGATAGCCAATACGCATTTCATATTAACTCCAGGGGTATAAACAAGGGTCGTGGATTTGAGGAAGTTATGAAAATGTTGTCAGTATCTAAAGATGATGTGATCGCAATAGGTGATAGTGAAACCGATGTTCCATTATTTAAGGTGGCAAAAACCAGTGTGGCTTTAGGAAATGCCTTTGAATCAGTTCAATCGCAAGCAACCTTTAGTGTTTCAGCAAAGTCAGGAGATGGATTAATTGAAGCTCTGGATAAACTTGCTCCAAAACTTTCTGAGGACTAGCTTTGACATTTCAAGTTTTACTAGATGAAATAAAATTAAATGTAAGCAAAAGTTTGCAAGAACTTGATTATCCTAAGGTCTCTTTCACAGTGGAACCTGCAAAGAAGGAATTTGGGGATGTATCATGTAATGTCTGTTTTTTGCTTGCTAAAGATTTAAAGAAAAAACCAAACGAAATTGCTCAAAAAATCACCGAAACTTATCAAAAACACCTAAGTGAACTAGTATCAAAAATTGAAGCCCATCCATCAGGATATCTGAACTTTTTTGCAAATATGAATAAATTCAATGAATTGGTAATAAAAAATTCCATTAAAGATGATTTTGGTTTTGTTGACATTGGAAAAAAATCCAGAATTGTTGTAGAGCATACGAGCGTTAATCCTAACAAGGCATTACATATTGGTCATGTTAGAAATATCATAATTGGTGATACACTTGCAAGAATACTCGACAAAGTAAATTTTAATGTAAAAATTTTGAATTATGTTGATGATTCTGGGCTCCAAGTTGCAGATATTGTTGTGGGATTCAAACACTTAGGATTTTCAGAAACTCCTCCATCTGGTCAGAAATTTGATCAATATTGTGGTGATGAGGTGTATGTAAAAACCTCTGAAAAATATGAAACTGAGCCTAATCTTCAAGAGATAAGAAAGAAAATTCTTAAGGATATTGAAAACCCTAAATCAGAAATTTCTAAATTTGCAAATTCAATCACAAAAAAAGTTCTCGCATGTCAACTTGAAACTTGTTGGAATCTTGATGTAACATATGATTGCTTAAATTTTGAATCCGAAATAATTCATTCAGGATTATGGGAAAAAATTTTTGAAAAACTAAAGAAAATGAAAATTTTAGAATTTGAATCAGAAGGTAAAAACAAAGATTGTTGGGTAATTAGAGGAGAAGAAAAAGAAGAAGATAAGGTTGTGGTTAGAAGCAATGGTACGGCAACTTATATTGCAAAAGATATTCCCTATGCTGCTTTCAAATTGGGACTATTAGAAGATCCATTCGATTACAAAAAATATGAGAAAAATCAACCAGGTCGAACTTTGTGGCAAACAACCTTGGAAAAGACTTCTGAATCAAAACAAAATTTTTCTGCAAACAAGGTAATTACAGTAATCGATTCAAGGCAATCAAGACTTCAAAAAATTGTCACAGATATTATGTCAAAGTTTACTTCAAATCCTGATTCTTATGTACATTTGGCGTATGAATCAGTCACGCTAAGCTCAGACACTGCAAAACAATTGGGAATGAATACTGGCGGAAAACAAACCCAGATGTCGGGCAGAAAAGGACTGTATGTTAATGCGGATTCTGTTTATGACATGTTAAAAACAAAAACTATTCAGGAAACGAGAAAACGAAATCAGGAAATGGATAATGATGCCGTTGAATTAATTGCTCATCAGGTTGCAGTTGGGACGTTACGTTATGAAATGATAAAACCCGATTTGGACAAAATCATCACATTTGATCTTACAAAATCTCTTAGTCTTGAAGGCGATACTTCACCATATATTCAGTATACCTATGCAAGAGCTGGCCGAATACTAGAAAAAGCTCAGTCTTCACCTGATTTTGATTTAACATTTGAACTACTAAACAATGAATTTGAGACTGAATTAATCAAAATGATAGGATTATTTGATATCAATATCAGAGATGCAGCGAATAACCTATCCCCTAAAGTTATTGCAAAATATTGTTATAATTTGGCTGTATCATTTAACGCATTTTACGAACATGTCAAGGTTTTAGATTCTGGCGATGAATCCCTTACCAATGTAAGATTATGTTTAGTTTCTTCATTCAAATCAACAATTAAAAAAGCACTTAGTCTTCTCGGAATTCCATCACCAGAACGTATGTAACTTAAACGTAGACTTTTATCTACAACAATTTATGCAACCACCGTGGCTAAAATCAAACAAAATACATATGTCTTATTCTATTATAACAGCTCAAAAAAATGGTTACAAAAGATTTCCAAAAATGAAACACTTCACACACACATTGGTGTAATAAGACATGTTGATGCAATCGGTCAAGAATTTGGTTCTAGAATTATCACAAACAAAGACAAGTATGTCTATCTTTTAGAACCGACCACATATGATTTCATTTCAAAAATACAACATGGGACACAAATTGTATATCCTAAAGATTTAGGTTACATCGTAGCTAGAACTGGAATTCAAAGCGGTCAACAAATAGTTGAAATAGGAACTGGAAGTGCAGCGTTAACAACATTTGTTGCGAGCATTGTAAAACCAAAAGGACATGTATACACATTTGATGTTGATGAAGGCTTTATGAAAATTGCTGAAAAAAATATCAAAAAAGTTGGAATGGAAAAATACATCACAATGAAAAAACTAGATATTAAAACAGCAAAAAAAGTACCAATAAAAGATGTCGATGTAGTAATTGTAGATTTAGGAGATCCTTGGACAGTAGTTTCCCAAGCACGTAAGATGCTTAAAGGCAGCGGTTCCATTGTTTCAATATGTCCTACCATGAATCAGTTAGAAAACCTAGTTTCGTCTCTTGTAAAAAACGAATTCACTGACATTGAATGCACTGAAAATATTCTGAGGACAATTGATGCAAGAGAAGGAAAAACACGACACTCTTTTCAAGGAATAGGTCATACTACCTACCTCTGCTTTGCTAGAAAAGCATTCTTTGATAAAAAACCAAAGAGGAAGAAAACATCCGTTGCCTAAAAGGCATGGTTTGTAAAATAAGATTTATTCATCCAAACATGGAGCATTATCTGTGGTAACAAAAACCATTCAGACGGCAACAGTAAAAAAATTCCTTCCTGCAAGAAAGGCAAATTCTAGAAAAGGAGACAATGGAATAGTTTTGGTTGTAGGCGGCAGTTACATTTACCATGGCGCTCCAATTCTTTCATCTTTAGCTGCTTTGCGAGCTGGCACCGATTTAGTTTATACTTCTATTCCAAAAATTAATGCTCAATCCACAAGGGCAATTTCCCCAAACCTAATTGTAATCCCTCTGGTTGATCAAAAACTTACACGCGGGGCTGTAAAAAAATTACTTGGTGCTATTCCAAAAAATCTAGATTCCGCAACAATTGGTATGGGGTTAGCCGTTGCCGAAAAAGAGGCATTAAAAATTCTTGTAGACTCTTTAATTAAAAATGATGTTCGAGTATCGCTTGATGCTAGCGCACTAGTGTCTGACATATTACCAATTATCTCAAACAAAAATTCAGTTGTAACCCCACATGCTGGTGAATTTAAGAGATTATTTGGAGAAGAACCACCTACAAATATAAAACAACGTGTATCGATTGTCGAAAAGTTTGCTAAAAAAAATGAAATTACAATTTTACTAAAAGGACCGACTGATGTTGTATCTGATGGCAAAACAACATATCTTAATCCAAAAATAATTCCTGCAATGACAGTTGGTGGTACAGGAGATGTTTTATCGGGATTAACGGCTGGAATTTTAGCAAAAAATAGGAATGCATTAGAAGCCGCAACTGCGGCCACTTTCATTAATGGTTTGGCAGGAAAATTAGTTCAAAGAAAATTAGGATTACACATGACATCGATGGATCTTATTGATGCTATCCCTCAAGTTATGAAGCCATTTGATAAAATAAAGTGAAAATGAAAAAAATTCTCTCATATGTAGATTCTAATATGAATAATTTAGTGTCAACCTTACAGACATTAATCAAACAACCAAGTGTTTCAGCAAAAAATGAGGGGATTGAGGAATGTGCAAATCTTGTAAAAAAAATTCTTCAAAAAACTGGAATTAAATCTCAAGTTTTACGGCTGGGAAAAAATATTCCGCCAGTAGTATATGGTGAAATAAGGTCTAAAAAAAACCCACACAAAACTTTACTATTTTACAATCATTATGACGTGCAGCCAGCTGAACCATTTGATTTATGGGATTATCCTCCATTCAGTGCAAAAATCAAAGGAAACAAGGTGTTCGGTAGGGGTTCAGCTGATGATAAAGGTGAACTAATTACAAGAATAAAGGCTGTAGAAGCACATCTAAAGGTAAACGGAGACGTTCCGTGTAGTATCAAATTCCTAATAGAAGGCGAAGAAGAGGTTGGAAGTCCACATATTGACCAATACTTAAGAAAATTCAAAAAGAAATTTTCATGCGATGGTGTAATTTGGGAATTTGGCTATGTTGATTCAAAAAATCGTCCAATTGTTGGATTAGGGATGAAAGGATTGTTGTTTGTGGAATTAATTGCAAAAGAATCTGTAAGAGATGCACACTCTAGTCTTGCTGTTCTAATAAAGAATCCAGCATGGAAGTTAGTTGAAGCTGTAAAAACACTAAGAAACTCAAATGGAAAAATCTTGATTAAAGATTGGTACAAAGAGGTAAAACCATTAACAAAAAATGATTTGAAAATAATTAAGCGTGAACCATTTGATGACTCCGACTTTAAAAAAGAATTTAAAATAAAATCATTTGTAGGAAACAAAAAAGGAATGGGGGCAAAAAAAGCTCTTGTTGCTGATCCAACTTGTAACATTGCAGGTTTTGTTTCGGGTTATACAGGTGAAGGTGCAAAAACCGTATTGCCAGGCGATGCATTAGTTAAGATTGATTTTAGATTGGTTCCTGAAATGGTTCCAAAAAAACAAATTGAAAGACTGAAAAAATACCTCAAGGCAAAAGGTTTTGGAGATTTGAAAGTTAAAGTGTACCACGGAGAAGCCGCAGCACGTACCAGCCCTTCACATCCATTTGTGCATATAGTAAAACAAGCAGCCGATGAATCGTATGGCAAATCTATCATAAACGTTTCAAATGCAGGAACTGGACCAATGCATTCCTTTGTAAAAATTCTCAGTGTTCCCTGCATTTCAATTGGCAGTACATACATGTTTGCAAGAATTCATTCGCCAAATGAATTTGCAAGGATAGATCTATTGAATAAAACCACAAAGTGTGTCTGTCTCATTATGGATAAATTTGGAAAAAATTAGCCTCTGATTTCGGAGAAAGGCCTTTATTGTGCTGTCGAATCATTTGAAATATGTCATACATGTACATGCCAGGTGCGACCGCCGTAGGCATAACATATGATGGTGGTGTGGTTTTTGCTAGCGAGAAAAGAATTGCATATGGCAACTTTTTGGTAAGTAAAACCACAAAAAAGACCTTTCAAATAACTCCCAAGGTAGGTGCAACGTGTGCCGGACTTGTGGCAGATATGCAAATACTCGCATTACAGATTTCAGCATTGGCTAAAATTAGAAAAATGGAGCTAAAAAGAGAGATTCCGCCAAATACAATTGCAAAGATGATGTCAAACATGATGTATGAGAGACGATTCTTTCCATTACTTACTCAAGTAATAGTTGGAGGAGTTGTTGACAAACCAGTCATTTACACATTGGATCCTTTGGGCTCAGTTCTTCCTGATGAATATGCCGCTGTTGGAACAGGAGCTGAAATGGCACTTGGTGTGTTAGATCCCCAATTCAAAGAAAATATGTCAGAAAAAGAGGCCATTGAATTGGCAAAAAAAGCTGTAAAGTCTGCAACAATGAGGGACTCTTTTAGTGGTGATGGAATTGACATTCTCGTCATTAACAACGAAGGGATTAAAGAGTTTTCAGAAAAACTAAATTAGTTTGAAATAGTTTTCCCAATTTCCCAAAATTTATCAGAAATGTAATGAAGATTTTTTACAACTTCTCCTTTTTCCATCGTTTCTAACTCTGAACTTGGCACCATTGCCTTTCCAACAGCGAGAAACTTGTGTTGTGACTCTTCAATCACACAAACGATTTGGTCTTTTTCAAATTCTGAATAACTTCTAATTCCTGGCCTCATTACATTTGCACCATTGCACATAAACTTGACAGCTCCCATATCTACCGTTACATGGGAAAACTTTTCTAAAAGTTCCTTTTGCGATAGAAATGGAAGATGAATGTCTCCTGTTTTTAAAATCATTATCTCGTTTGCTGTAATTATTTGTGCGTCATCTGAAATGTAATGAATTCTTAGATTTTTTATCTTTGGAATAGCTATCTTCCATTGGGAAGCAATATTCTTTAGCATCTCATTTGTTTCACTTTTAGAAATTAGATTCGATTTCAAGTTCTTGATATCTCTTTTCTAATGTCTAACAGGTCTCTTAAAATTGAACTAGCAGTTTCTATCCCTCCAGCACCTCGACCAATAATGGTCTGAGTTCCAGAATGTTCTGAAGTAAATGCAATGGCGTTTAATGTTCCATTAACACATAACGGATCATCAAGCGATACTTCACGTGGACTTACTTCTAGTTCTTTGTTACAAGACGCAATTAGCTTTACAGCACAATTGTTTTTGGCAGCTTTTTGAATATCTGAACTTGAAACATTGCGAATTCCTATGCATTTGATATCTGGAAGAGTTACTTTCATACCCATTACCCAATTTGCTAGAATTACAAGCTTAGCAGCTGCATCTAGTCCATCCAAATCTAATGATTCATCAGCCTCGACATACCCTTTTGATTTGGCATCTTTTAATGCAGTATCAAAGGACATGCCATTTTTCATATTTGTTAGGATGTAATTTGTTGTGCCGTTTAGTATTCCTGCAAATGAGATTATTCTCTCTCCACGTAAGCTATTTTTTGCATAATCTAGAATTGGAGTGCCTCCTCCAACAGTTCCACTAAATCTAAGTAAAACATGATTGTAGTTTGCAAGCTCCATTAATGATGGAAATGCAAGAGCTAAAGGACCTTTATTCACAGATATTACGTGCATTCCTTTTTTCATTGCATTTATGATGTGTGACATTCCTGGTTCAGCATCTTTGTAATTGCTTGCAGTTGTTTCAATTAACACATCAGCGTCGATGCTGTGTATCATATCTACTCCGGACATTTTATTTTTAGTTTTACTATAATTCTTAACAGTGCCGCTTTTTTTCTTTTCAGACATTAATTTGCTCAAGTCAAGTCCTGATGAATCAACTGCGCTCCCTTTACTATCAAAGACACCAACTATTCTTGGTTTTATTCCATATTGTGCATAGAGATCTTCTGCTCTAGAGTCCAATAATTTTGCAAGACTTTGGCCAACAACACCAAAACCACATAGTATTATGCGCAATATGTGAGAGAGTAAAACGGCATTAATATATCAAATTATTTTATTCATTTTTTTCAAGGTTTAGAGAAACTGAATTAATACAATATCTCAAGTTGGTTGGCTTTGGACCATCATCAAAAACATGACCCAAGTGCGCACCACACTTTTTACAATTGACTTCAGTTCTAACCATTCCATAACTCGAGTCGTCTTCATAACTTATGTTGTTGTCAGCAAGAGGTTTCCAAAAGCTTGGCCAACCTGTACCTGAATCAAATTTTGTTTCTGAACTAAACAATTCGGCTCCACAGCAAGTACATTTGTAAACGCCTTTGTCTTTACAATCATGATATTCCCCACTAAACGCAGGTTCTGTGCCATGATTAATACAAACTTCGTATTGCTCTGGGCTAAGCTCTTTTTTCCATTCTTCCTCAGTTTTTGAAAGGTTATTTTCCACAATGTAAATGTGTAAATCCAATATTAGAAGATTTTTCTATTTTAGTCTCTTTCTTTTTTCTTCAGTATGTTTTTCTGATTCAAATCTTTCTAATTCGTATTCTTTAAGATCAACATATTTGATTATTTTACTGAGTTTTGGGTGTACTTTGTTTATTTGTTTAAACATACCTTGTGCGACTTTTCTATAATCTGCATGCCCTTGAGGAACAGTTCTTAGCTCAATTAAATGACAAGCTTCTCTCAAGTTTAGATGCATAAAATATGGATAATTATATGCAAAGTTCACAACATACTGCGCTTGTTCGGGATATGCTTTTCTAATCTTATCAAACACCTCTTTTGTTTTGTACATGCAATCTTTGAAATCTTTTTCAATTCCAAGAATTGTTACTTCTTTTGGAATCGAAAAACCATGATCGGTAGTAAGAAACTGTCTTTCAAGTGTAAGTGCTCTATGTCTATGAAAATCTCTAAACATTCCAAAATTATTAATTAAATCAAACGTGTACCAAGCCATTTCAAATGCACGAGGAGGTCTATGCCGTCTATTTTTTCTAATTTTTACAAACTCGTTAATTATCTGAGCCTTTTTTCCTGATGGTATTTTTTTTACATTTGATAGTGCTATATGATATGGAATGCTGGGTGACTGTTCGTAAATAATCCCAGCTATTACACTATTGATGGCTTTTGATTCAGATTCATGTTCAACTAATTTTGTAATTGCATTTTTTGGAACAACACCTTTGACATATTTTTTTGCAAGTTTTGATGCGACATTTTTTGTCTCCTTAAAATAATTCTGTAGCGCTTTACCGTATTTGTCATTTGAGCGTCGAACAAATGATTTAATTGTAGAGTCTAACTCTCGCTTTATTTTTGAGGCTAAATCCTGCTCTTCTTGAAGATTTGAGCTGAATAAAATAGTCAGAAGATATTCAAACGCACGTCCGTTTCCAGTAATACCAACATTAGTTAGAGTAGCTGCTGGTAGTAATCCCCGGAGAATGTCAAGTGCTTTTGCTTTCGTTGAACCTTTGTAAATAATGTTTGCAGATTTAATGTCCTGCTCACTTTTTAATTTTGAAAATAATTTTTCTTTTCCATCAGTAGAATCTTTGAAAGTATATTTTTCAATTGGATATTTTTCTCTAACATATGTAATCATTGGTTCAATGTTTTTAGAATAAATTTCAAAATCAAAGTTGCATGCCTCTTCATATTCATCTGCAAATTTTGATTTCATTATTGTTGGTTCTCGATAAAACCTGTATTTTCCATTTGTCTTTTGATTCCAAGCTACATAACGTGATGACTTTTCTAAATACGATAAACCAATTCTTCTGTCTTCAATTTTCTTTACTGCGATGTTTGATAATCCCTCAATTGCGATTTGTGCTTCGCCTAATTCTGCAACAGAGTCATCCCCATATTCTAACAAAACTCTATTGTAGAATTCTTCTCCTCTGTTTTCATTTTGTAAAAATTCATCAAGAAAAATCCTACGCATACTTTTGTCGGTTCGGCTGTATCTTGACATTAATGCGCCACGATCTACTTGCTTTGGCGTAATTATAGCAAAAACTGAACGATCTACATTTGAAAAATGCTCAGAAAGAATCTTTTTCTCTTTTATTGAAAACTTGTCAGACAATACGACCTCAAAGTTTTCTAATTATTAATTTCTATTTCTTCCAATATGAATAAGATCTGAACTTGGTTTATTTTGCAATCCTTTTGCTTGCCATCTTAGCAAAACTTCTTTTAGAGAATTTGCATCTTCTTCATTTTCGGTATACATCAACATTGTAACCCAACTGCCTTGGCCAGCTTTGCCCCCAATTGAATTCATCCAAAAATTTGTTGGCAATGTTTTCATAGCTTTATTGTCTGGTTCCCTTGTGATGTCAATCCATCTTTTTGAAACAAAATGCAAGATTTGCTCAAGCCCTTGTCTGTCAATCATAAGCATTAGAACCATCGTACCGAATTTTAAAATTTCTAAAATCTAGGCGTGATATTGTTTTGTAAAATTATTCTAACTAAAATTGGAAACCTTCCTAACACTTAGTTGGTTATATAGATCTCAAAAACATAACGCATGGCAAATGACGGTAAGGCTCTTATCGGAAAACAAGTCAAAGACATGTATGGTACCTTTTTAGGAAAAGCACTTGGTACCATAACACACATTGATGGCACAATTCAATCTGTAGGTGTTGATTGTGGTTCACAAGGATTACAACATATTCCTTTTGAACAAATAGTAGTTCAAGGTGAAATTCTAATTTACGTTCCAAAATGGAGATTAGAGTCACAAAGGCTTTTGAAAGAAAAAGAATTAACTTTACGTCGTCTTAAGGCAATGATCAATATTGCTTCAGATTATGATGATGTTAAAGATGACACAGCATTAATCCATGAAAAATATAAATCAAATCTTTCAGCACTTGATGAAACTGAAAAACAAATCAAGGCAAAATTAGTGGCAAGATTAAACGAATTAAACGAACAAATGAAATCTGTAAAAATGTTTGAATTTGATGCAAAGGTTCAGTTTAACAGCAATGAAATTAATGAAGAGACATACGAATCAGTAAGAAGGTTAACAAATGAATACATTGAACACATAACCCATGAAACATCAGAAATTTCAAACATCCAAAGACGTATTGCGGATCTTAACCTGGAAGTACAACAAGCTATCGAGCCTCCAAAAAAACATCTCGAAGAATCTGCACTATCATATCTCGATTCAGATTCAGGCGAAATGACAACAGTGATTGCAAAGTTTCCAGAAGTTCCTACCACTGAACCAGTTGTAGAAGAACCTGATGAATCATCTCCTGAAGTTACTGCTGAATCAACTTTTGAACCAGAGCCAGAACCAGAAGAACCTGAGCAAGTAATGGAATCAGAAAGTTTTCCACCAGTTCCACAACCAATAATCTCTCAACCAGTTCAAGAGTCTCAAGAAGAGACTACAGCTGAATCAGAAGACAAGAAACCAGACTCTGATTGGCTAACAAGAATGCAAGCCCAATAGCTTCAATTTTTTTATAATTTTTGTTTCTCTTCAATTAACATTTAGAAATCCCTTGGTACAATAATAATTGAAACTATATGTGTGATGCCTTTAACATTGGTTTGGGAAATAATGATTTAGAAACAAGAAAAAGAGCCAATTTTGATTTTGTGTCTTTTTGGAATGAAGAAGCAAAAAAATTATCATGGTTCAAGTCTTGGGAAAAAACACTTGATTGGAAGCCTCCTTTTGCAAAGTGGTTCGTAGGTGGACTCGTAAACGCCTCCTATAATGCTCTTGATATTCATCAGAAATCCAAGGCTGACAAGCCTGCGATTTTGTGGGAGGGTGAAAATGGCGACTCTAGAATTTTGACCTATAAGGAGCTCTGGCAGGAAGTTCAAAAATTTGCAAATGTTCTCAAATCCATAGGTATCAAAAAGGGTGATAGAGTCACAATCTATCTTCCAATGGTTCCAGAATTGCCAATATCGATGTTGGCGTGTTCAAGAATCGGAGCAATTCATACAGTGGTTTTTTCTGGATTTAGCTCATCCTCACTTAGGGATAGAATAGATGACTCTAAATCTAAAATCGTGATTACCGCTGATGGGGGTTATCGCAGAGGTTCTATAGTAAAGCTAAAACCCGTTGTTGATGAAGCAATCAAGAATTTAGATTTTGTACAACATGTGATAGTTTTAGAACGCACTAAAAACAAAATTACGTTAAATTCTAAAGATAAACTTTGGAATGATCTGATGAATTCTTCATCAATAAAGTGTGAAGCAGAAAAATTAGAAAGCACTCATCCTTTGTATATCCTGTACACTTCTGGAACAACTGGAAAACCAAAGGGAGTTTTGCATGGCACTGGAGGTTATCTAACTCATTTACATTCTACATTCAAATGGGCTTTTGACATTAAAGATTCAGATGTGTTTTTTTGCACAGCTGATATCGGTTGGGTAACTGGGCATAGCTATGTAGTGTATGGACCATTATTACATGGAGCAACCGAAGTAATGTATGAAGGTGCTCCTGGCTTTCCTGATGCATCAAGAATGTGGCAAATTATTCAAAAATACAAAGTTACAATTTTTTACACAACTCCAACAACACTTCGAATGTTTATGAAATTTGGGGATAGCCTTCCAAATTCTTTTGATCTTTCCACACTTAGACTTTTGGGAACTGTCGGCGAACCAATAAATCCCAAAGTTTGGAAATGGTACTTTAAAACAATTGGAAAAGAAAAATGTCCAATCATTGATACTTGGTGGCAAACCGAAACAGGCGGTATTATGATTTCACCACTGCCAGGTCTTGAGACAATTCCATTAAAACCGGGTTCTGGTACCCGACCAATACCTGGCGTTTCAATCTCTGTTGTTGACGAAAAAGGAAATGATATGGAACCCAACAAAAAGGGATATTTAGTAATCAAAAATCCTTGGCCTGGAATGTTGCTGACCCTATGGAATGATGATGAAAAATACAAGAAAGTCTATTGGTCAAAATACGAAAATTGTTACTATCCCGGTGATTACGCTATAAAAGATGGGGATGGTTATCTATGGTTACTTGGGAGAGCAGATGATGTTCTAAAAGTGGCAGGTCATAGAATTGGTACTGCAGAATTAGAAAGCAGCATTATTTCTCATAAAGATGTCGCTGAATCTGCTGTATGCGGAGTTCCAGATGAAATTAAAGGCGAAATGATTATCGCATTTGTAGTTCTCAAAGAAGGGATATCAAAAAATTCTGAAATTTTGCGCAAAGAAATCAAAAATGAGGTTAGAAATGGGGTTGGTCCTATTGCTACACCTGAACAAATCTATTTTGTGTCAAAACTACCAAAAACTAGGAGTGGAAAAATTATGCGAAGACTACTAAAGGCGATCGCAAGTAATGAAAAAATTGGTGATATTAGCACTTTAGAAGATGGGGCTGCAGTAGACGAAGTCCAAACCGCATTTGATGAATTAAAAAAATCTATAAAAAATAACTAATTTTTGAAAAATCCTGAAAGTTGTGTGTGTTGTTCACTATACACACACATCATATTATACAAATTAAGGCTAAACAATTCTAATGAAACCTATCTTAGTGCTTGTATTGGTGGTGTTGATTTTCGTACCAAGCACAGCATTTGGATGGAAATCATTATCATACAACTATGTTCCAGACTGCGACATTATCTGTGAGAATAATTTCTCTAAAGTCGATAATTCAGCAACAATGAACTTTATTTTACTTGGATTAACAGCAGTTGCTGGATTAGGATTATACTACAAATATGCTAAAGCAGGTAGATTTGAGACATTTTCTCTAAAATGTAAACATTGTGGCAAATCAACTAATGGATTAAAATGCCCAACATGTGAAGAAGAAAAACAAAGATGCTAATCTAAACTCTAGACTTCGATAAATTACTTGTGAACCTTTGTAAAAACATAGGGAGTATCAATCGGTTGGTCAACTGTCCATCTGGTTGGTAGTGTTATTGTTTTGATAACATCTAATCCAAAATTTTCAATAACTGTTCTCCATCCCCATTTTGAATGGTCTCTTGAATTTTTTCTCATTAGATGACTTCCCGTTAAAACAAAAGTTACTGTGTTTTGAAGTTCAGGAATTGAAATTATGTTATCAATCACACTATTAGCTAACATTTCTCCAATCTCTGGCAAACCAGAAATAAAAAATGCTGGGTGATTCAATTTAAGAGATTTATAATCAAATTTAGTAGCATCTGCAATTTTTGGATTAAAATCAATACCTGTGGCTGAAGCTATTTTATTTTGCAGTTCTACTAGTTTATCATCTATTTCAATTGCAAAAGATTCCATGCCCACCAATTTTGCACAGAATGAAATTCTACCATCTCCTGAACCAATATCGATCACTTGATCAAAGCCAAGATTTTTTGTTTCTAATGCAAGTGCATATGCAGAAAGAATCCATGTAGGATAGAATGGAGTATAACTAGTATCGTGCTTTATGCTATCAAGCCAGTATTCGTTTATGTCTCCTTCGTAAACTCTACATGGAGTATCTAGAATTTCAATTTCAAATGAATTATAATAAATCGGATTACATGTTGCAAATTTGTGTAATAAATCCAAATCATTTTCATTAATAGTTAAGAATTCGGATGAAGAAAGCGGAATTGTTTCATGAATATGACTATTTCCTTTGTAATTTTCTGCAAATTCTGATTTTAGGCTAGTTATAGATTTGATGAGACTGTCCATTATCCCAGATACTTCTTGACGTATTTTTACTCTTTGTGGAAGGAATTATCAAAATTTATCTATGAAAACCATCGTTCTAACGTTTGACTCTTTTTTTCAATTGATTTTTTTAATCTATTGAGGGATGTCTGAACTCTATCAGAAGAAAAACTCCTTTCATCGACAAGATATTTTAAAATCCCATCATAATCAATTTTATCAAATTTAATTTCAGAAACTTTTGCAATTTTAGGCTCCAAAAAGATTTTTCTAATTTGTTCATATTCGATTTCTGCTAACTGATCTTGAATTTGAGGTATTTTTTCTAGCTTTGAATGCTCTTTAATCATTTTTAGCGCTGTTTTAGGACCAATCCTTGCAAATCCATCTGGGTTAAAATCAGTACCAATTAAAATTCCAACATCAACAATTTGTTCTCTTGTTAGTCCTAGTTCTTTGAGGGTTTTTTCGGTATCAATTAATTCTGGCTCTATTTCGATGTATGTATTTCGATTAGGAATTTTTCTTCTGCCACTGTTTGTAAAATTTCTTACAAGTCTTTTTGCACCAAATAAAATTGAATCAAAGTCTTGGCTAGCTGAGGCAAATGCTTGTCCTGTAATTGTTAGATGTGCAGCTGTAGCCTCCCCTTCAGAAGGCGCGTTGATATATGGTATTCCAAATAAACTCAAAATTTTCTTTGAATCCTCAACCATCGTGTCTCTCATCACAGTAGTTTGTTGAGCAAACTTTCTTGCATCTTGCAGATTTCTTTCAGCAATTGCTTTTTCATACTTTATAGTAGCATCCTTTTTGATTTGCCTTCGGCGTTCTATTTCAGCTGATTTTAGGGATGGCGGCTTTCCATCAAAAACATAAACCGGCTTGATTCCTAAAGACAAGAAATTGATATTTCTATAGAATAATCCACTTAGATGGCTTGTAACTCTTCCACTTGAATCAGATAAATGACTTCCATCGGGTCCTCTGATTATTGCTAAAAATTGGTAAATTGCATTGTATGCATCAATTGCAACTACTTTAGAAGCGAATGATTCTAGCTTTGTCTTTTCTCTTACAACGAGAGGTTTAAGATCTAATCCCATATTCTGTTATTTTACTTGATGGCGATACTAAAGATGTTTTTGAATTTGTTGTAATTTTTCATTTACTTTTCTTTATTTGGGAGACTAATCCAAGAATTATTGCCAGGTTAGCCAAGTGGTAAGGCGGCCGTCTCGAAAACGGCTGCGCGTAAGCGCTCAGGGGTTCGAATCCCTTACCTGGCGCAGTTTTAATAAAAATAAAAAGAAAAAAGTTTTAGAACTCTTCAACTCTTGATTGCGAACCGTCATATATTGATGAAGGCACTGAAGGAAACTTTTCACCAATTTGGTTACTTGCAACAGCTGCAGCTTCTCTGAGAATTTGATCGGTTGCTTCGTTTGACGAACTATCGATTTCGAAACTTCCACCAAATGAATCAGTCATCATACCTCCAAGTACGCTTGACATTGATTCAAATTCTGCACCTGCGTGTGGAATGAATTTGCCCAACGCTGGACCTATGGTACGCATAGTGGATATTACCGGCCCAAGTGTTACTAATGCATCGCCAAGCTCGCTTACAGTTGATAATCTTAAGTTAACTTTTTCTAGTGATAGTCTTAGATTACCGAGCACTCTCTCATTTTTTCTTAATTCTGCAAGTTCGTTTGCAAGTACTTTGGCTGTTCTCAAATCATGACTTTTGTGAGCATGAATAATCCGTTGGAAAAGTTTCGTGTCTTTTTCAGATAGTTTTTTGGACATATAATCAAGTTTTGATATTGATTGCCCTAGCTTACCTACAGATTGTTGAACACGTGGTTTTAGTGGCGGTTCTTTTTTTACCATCCCTTGAACTTGTTCAGTAAATCCCGGCTTTGGCGTTTTATTCCAACCGTCTTGAAATGATGGCATTCGCTAATTATTCTAAAATTTAATCAAATTCCAAAGAGTGTATAAAAGTACACCAACAGAATAATTGTTTTAATATGATGATTCTAGCACGAGACCAATTTTTGCCTAAGGCAACAATTGTTCACTATCAATAATGTATACTCTCATTACAAATTTTTTACAAAGAGGGGGATAATGAGGCAAGACATGGTTTATTTCTTGGAATTTAATTCGAATTTTCACGGAGTTTTACTACAAGATAATTCCACCTGGCGTAACCGTGCTAGCAATAGCCATCCTTTTTCTTAGTTCAGGATACGGGGATTTAGATGCTGATAGAATTATAGACACCAAAGACAATTGTATCCAAATTCCAAACTCTGATCAACAAAATTATGATGGAGATGAACTTGGCGATATTTGTGACGATGATGATGATAATGACGGAATTTTTGATAGTGACGATCCCATGCCATTCTTGTTTCAAAAACACTAGAACTAAAAATCTTGAAAAAATTGAAAATCTATTTGGCTTGCATTCTTGGTTCCTTTAAAATGCTATGCATCAATATACATTGAAATTTCCCAAGGTGTAGGAGTTTGTGCAAATGCTGCATATTCCTTGCGTTTTAAATCAACATATGCATCAAGAAAATCATTCGTAAAAACTGCCTCTAGGAATTTTTTATCGCTTTGTAGGTCATCTAATGCATCCTTTAAAGTGATTGGTAATGCGCCGATGTTGAGCTCCCTCTTTTTCTGAGATGACATTTTGTAGACGTTTTCCTCTACTGGTTCACCCGGATCGATTTTGCGTTTTATTCCATCTAGTCCGGCTAAAACTAACGCTGCCTCTAACAAGTAAATGTTAGCTGTAGGATCTGGTACTCTGTATTCAATTCGTTTGCTTTTCTCCTGATTTCTCAAATACATTGGAACTCTTACTGCTGCTGAACGATTTCCTAACCCCCAGCAGAGATTGACTGGAGCTTCAAAATTTGGAACTAATCTTTTGTATGAATTTGTTGTAGGATTAGTTATTACACAAAGAGCCTTTGCATGGTCTAATAATCCACCAATATAATATCTAGCAGTTTGAGATAGTTGTGCTATTTCATCATCTGGATCAAACATCATGTTTTTTGAGTCTTTCCATAGGCTTTGGTGACTGTGCATTGCAGAAGCGTTATCGCCATAGATTGGTTTTGACATAAATGTTGCAACTTTGTTTCTTCGTTTTGCTTTTACTTTAATCAAATTTTTTATTGTTATTACAGCGTCTGCAATCTCAGTCATTTCCCCATATTTCAGATTAATTTCACTTTGTCCAGAAGTTGCAACTTCGTGATGTTCTGCTTCTACTTCGATTGCAAAATATTTGTAAAGATCATCACAAATATCTTTTCTAAAACTATCTACCGTATCTTTAGGCTGTGATGGGTAATAGCCTTCCTTTAGGTCAATTGCAGTACTGACATTTCCTTTAGCCCAAGGAGATTCTTTTGATTCAATCGAGTAACCAGAACCACCATAGGAATGAGTTGCGGCATATGGAGATGGATAAACAGTAATTCCATCAAAAACAAAAAACTCTATTTCAGGTCCCCACATAGTATGGGTAAACCCATGATTTCTTAGCTCTTTTTTTGCTTTATCAACTATCCCTCTCGAATCTCTATTAAACCGTGATTCTTCAGAAGCATTCCCCTCATACAAATCACAAAACATTCTGGCATTTTTCCGATTATTAGAATCATAATCTGGGGGAAGAATTCTCAAAGTTTTCGGATCAGGTTTTATTACCATGTCAGAATTATTTACTGACTTGAATCCTATGATTGAACTTGCATCTAGTTTTTCAAGACCATGTTTAAAATCCTCTGGCTTAAGGGCATATCCTGGCATTCCCATTCTACGAAGCTCGCCAAAAATATCTACAAACCAAAAATCTATGAATGAGATTTTCTCATCTTCAATTTTCTTGAGTACGTATTGTGCATCCATTTTTTATTTTACCATATAGCTACTTTTTACTCATATTAGTGGGTTTGTAATAGTAATTTTGTAAACAGTTAAAATTATTGACAAATTTTTACATAATCAAGAACCAATATTTACCGTGTTATTGAGGTGGCATCAACGGTGATTCTGTCCTAATTGTGATAAAAATGGAATAAAAATTTCTGCTTAAAATCATTTTAATCTTTTTCATCTGTATTGTTTGATTTTCTCTCTCCACCGGGACCTAACATGTCCTTAGGTTTTACATCTTGATCCCATTTTCCTTTTACACCTTTAACAAGTGCAAAAATCCCAGCTCCTAACAAACCAACAATCCCAATAAAAAATAATGATTTATCTAAAAGTTTATCATCGCAATTTACCGGAACTGGCGGGCTATCCTCAAAATACTCAAAACAATCTCCAAGTTGTTCAGCCTCTAAAGTAACTATAGAATATTGAGAACCAAAAACTCCTAGTACTAAAAATCCTGCAAAAGTAAGACCAATTCCAACCATTGTAAATCTGATATCGCTCACAACATTAATCATTCAAAACGGTATTTTACATTTTAGGTAATTAGGTTCCATATATGAGAAGCTAAATGACGTTAGTTCTCAAGAGCTGATTTTAGGTTTATTAAAGAATTTTTGTAAAACAAATTCATAAAGTTTCGAAATTCCAAAAATTCTTTTTTTGACATCTTTTCACTATTAAAAAATGATTCCCAGGTAATCTTTATCAATTTTTTTTCTAATGATTTTATTGAAATTGTTGCATGATAAGCTCGTAAAGGTAAGCCACTGATTGCAATATATGACAAATAACTATTCTCGTTCCAACCTACTATTACTTCATCAACGTTATCTCCGTTATTGAAGGCAATTTGTCTTGTTGCACCAACCCCACGTTTTATTTTGGATAAAAAAATTGTTCTTTTAACATCTAATACCCATGATAAACCAATTATGTCACTAATTTTCTCCCAAGCAGTTTCATTTGAGGCATGAATTAAAATTGATTTTTCTACTGTACCAGAATGATGCTGTTTTTCATCTACCAAAGACATTTTTCATTTTGGTATAACCTAATTTTTAAAGGTTGTACTAACAAATCAATTTAACACATTTAATGCTCTAAGAATAAATTTAATCATGGTTTTTGGATGGGGTAAGAAAAAGGAAAAAAAACACGAAATCGAATCGATTCCTTTAGAAAAACAAGTTTCCTTATCAGAAGTAAATAAAATTACTAATGAAATTAAATCTCTTCGCCATAAAACAATGATTTCTGAAAGTAAGTCATTTAAAAATAAGATAGATGGTCAAGTTAATGAATTATTAAAAATTGCAAAAGAATTAGAAAAGGATCCACTCAACATAGATGATATAGATAAAAATCTCAGAACAATTGTTGTACGAGGAAAAAATCAAGTTATCTCAATAATATTAAAAGAGGCCTCATTTAATTTCAATAAAATTAATTCATATGATGATGTTTTACAGTATGACAAAGAAATTTCTCAAACATTAAAAAAAATAGGTGATGTTTTAGGAAGACAGACAAGAGTAATTCATATTTTTGCAAAAAAATATGCTGAGAAATTAAAAACCATCCTTTCAACATTAGACACAGATGCAAAAGAATTTCACATAATTTTAGAAAATTATACAAAATTAGAAGATGAAATAGTTTCAATTTCTAATAATTTGACACAAATAAATCAAATTACTAATGAACAAGAAGCTAGAAAAAAACGCTTAATTGAACTAAATGAAGAAAATAGCTTGTTTGATGAAAAAATTAAATCATTATTAAAAGAAATTGAAAATCTTAAGGGCTCCAAGGGATACATCAAATTTCAAGGGATTAAAAAAAGCATTGATAATTTACATTCAGAAAAAGCGCTAATTAAAGACGAGATTGATCAGCAGTTTACAAAAATATCTAGACCGCTAACAAAATATGGTTATGTTAGCTCTCTTGAAAAACCACAAAAAATCTTGATGGAAAGATTACTACAAAACCCCTTTGAGGTTTTAACTACAGAAAATAAGGAAAATATCACCGTAATCTTACAATCTACAAGAAAAGGAATTCAATCAGGCTCTGTGTCGGTAAAAGATGTAGAAAAATCTCTTTTTCATATTGATGAAACTACAGAGATTCTTGATAATTTCATTAATAAAATATCTGGGTTTAATTCGAAAAAAATTAAGCTTGAAAATGAACTTGAAATTTTTAACATTAATGAATTAGAAAGAAAGCAGCATGAATTATCAAAGACAAAAAATGATAAACAAGATCTTGAAATCAAAATTCACAATTTTGAGAATGAAATTATAGGGTCTAAAACAGAAATTCCAGACGTTATAAAAGACATCGAAAAAGGATTGCGAGAAATCTCTTCAACAAAATACACGATTATTCAATAAATGTAAATTTAATTAATTTTTGATACTAGTGATCTCATTGATATTCAAACGTGAAAAATTTGAACGTAAAGTTTCGTTAAAAAAAGAAGTTAGGGATGGTATTTTGTCATATTGTAAAATGAAACATCCAAATGAGGCAATTCTAATTTTACGTGGAAAATCAAAAAAAGGTATTATCACAATCGATGGTTTAGTGATGGCACCATTTTCACATAGCGGTCCAACATTTGCTGGTTTCCCACATTCATTTTTACCATTAGATTTAAGCTACGTTGGAACTGTTCACTCACATCCTGTCGGTTCAGCAAAACCATCTGTTACTGATTTGCACAATTTTTTTGGTCTAGTCTCATTGATAGTAAAAGCACCATATGGAGATGAGGATATTTTTGCATGGGATAGCAACAGTAATCCTATCGAGATAACAATTATCTAGTAAAGAAATTTCAAATCCTAGAAAAAATTGACAAAACTTTATAAGGTTTTTTAAGAAAGTGATATTGATTTGTTTCCATATAAGACATATTTGATAATTTTATTTGCTTCATTAGGAATCAGCATTGGATTACAGATGATTCTTCCTTTCCCATATGGTTTGGGGGCTGCATTAGCAATCTTTATCGCTTTTCCATTGTTACTTCGTAGACGTTACATGAGAGGAATGCGTGGATATGATGGTTCAGGGTTTGGTAGTGGCGGATTCTTTGGACTAAATCAAGGTGGAGGTGCTGTAAAGTATGTTTGTCTTGTTTGCAACCATCGTTACAAGGGTGGTTCATGTCCACGTTGTGGATCAAAGATGAAACGCGCTGATTTTTAATTGTTAAAATAAGATGGCATTAGAAGAATTAAGGAAGAAAGTATTTTATCAGAACTCTATCGAGATATGGATAGGTGCTTGCAAAGAAAAAAATGTTGATTGGTATGATACAGAAAATTACAAAAAATTTATTGCTTTTCTTCTAAAAAATAATTTAAACATGAAACAAATCCAAATTTGTTTTGATGAATCAGATAGAGAAAAATCATTTGATAGTGGTCATAGCAAAAAAATGTTTGCTAACAAGTTGGCAGAATTAAATGATAAGAACTCTGCTTGTTACACAATTAAATTAAATGATACTAATATTGAATTAATTCGAAAATTTAACCTCTGAACTTTACTGCCTTTTTAATTTTGGATTTACAATTGCGTCAAGTGCATTTCCCATAAACACAAAAGCTAAGCCAGTTATGGCAATCATTATACCGGGAGGAACAATCCACCACCACAACCCTCTGGGAGCCGCACCATGCACGTTCGCATCATGAAGAATTTGCCCCCATGTAGGAAATGTTGGATCACCCAAGCCCAAAAAGCTTAGTCCAGCCTCCGTCGTTATTGCTGCTGGAACAGAAATTGCTACACTAGCTAATGCATATGGGAGTAATTGAGGAACAATGTGCCTCAGGATAATTTTTGAGTTTTTCTGCCCCATCATTTTAGAGGCTTCAACATATCCCCTTGTTTTAATTTGCAGAGCCATGCTTCTTGAAACTTTTGCAATGCCGACCCAACCAAAAATCATCAAAAATCCTATGATTAGAAAAATACTGTTGCTTATTGTGACTGCAAGAATTATCAAAAAAGGTAGTGCGGGAAGCGCATAAATCACATCATTAAACCTCATCATGGCTTCATCAGTTTTTTTTCCTTTGAAGCCAGCAAACACTCCATACAATAACCCCATTGCCACTGAACCAATAGATACTACAAGTCCAATGAATAAAGCAAGGGGAGTTCCCCACAACAACCCTACTGCAAGATCACGTCTTAATTCATCAGTGCCCATTAATCCAAAGGCCTTTCCTCCTATGATCAGTTTTGAATCTATTATTTCATTTTGTACTTTAACCCCGTACAAGTTAACTAGAAAAATGTAATTGCCTTTTAAGACTTGGTGTCTCTCTAATTTTGAAAAAACAATATCTTCTGATGAAAAACCATCAGTGGAAAAATCAAATATCTCTTTTTGTAAAAAAAGATTCTTTCGAATTGCTTCATCAGTTGAAAAAACTCTTTCAGTGTGAATAGTTAGTGTCTCTGAAAAAGGAAGTGATGTTGATAACAGTTCAAATTGATTCCCATCAGGTCTAATTACAGATATTTGTAATAAAGGCGCTCCACTATACTCTGCTGAAAACTCATAAATGAAATCATTAGGAAATCTGCCGTAATCAAAATTCACATTAAATTGGTGCGATATAACTGACACATCATTTAATTCTTGAATTTTCTTTTCTGGCGTATCAATTACTTTATGCTCTGGAATCTTTTCTACAGGAAATAGATTTACCCAAACAGGAATTGACGTTTTTGGCAAGGAAATCCAGCTACTTGGGTTATTCCATTCCTTGAATGTATCTACAGGAATTGTAATGGCAGCAAAAATTGAAATTAAAATTAAAACAACAAGTATTCCAATTCCTGCTAACCCGATCTTGCTTCTTAGAAATTCCTGTTTAATCTCAGCTGAACTAATTGCACTCATGAACCTGTCCTCACTCTAGGATCAAAAAATCCATACAGTAAGTCTGCTAGAAATATGCTTGCTAGGAAAAATACTGTCAAGACGTATGTGGCTCCAATAATTACTGGTAAATCCATAACTGAAATTGCCTCAAAGTACAATCTTCCCATTCCTGGCCAATCAAAAACTGCTTCAGTAATTATTGCTCCACCTAACGAACCTGATAAGCTTAGAGCTAAAATTGTAATTATCGGGGGAGCTGCATTTTTGAGCGCATGCGAATAAATAATTTTTTTTTGATTTACTCCCATTGTTTTCTTTGCAGCGATAAAATCCTCTTGCATTATGCCAATCATGAAATTTCTAACAAGATATGCCCAAGAACCAAATCCAATCATTACAATAGTGATGAGCGGAAGCGCCATGTGATATAGTAAAGCCCAAATGTATCCTGGGTCTGATGCTGGAATTGATGGGGTTGCTCTTGCAGGAAATATCTGATATACGAATGCAAAAAGAAAAATCATAATCATCCCTATCCACCAAACTGGAAAACTGGAACTCACTACTGCAAAAGTTGATGTTAATCTATCCACTTTTGATCCAGATTTACTTCCAGATAATGCCCCCAGATAAATTCCAATTATAGAAATTATTATCGTAGCTGTTGTGAATAATAATATTGTTCTGGGAAGCTTTTCTAACAAAATATCTTTTACATCAGATGAACCAGAATCGCTTGTCAAAAATGTAGCATGGCCAAAATCTAAAATTAAAATTTTGTACATTGTAATTCCAATTCTTTGTGGAGAATACCACGGTGTATCTAACCCTAATGCCTTTGTACGCTGATCAATTTGTTCTTGAACAAAAGCTTCAAACCCTTCGACGCTTGCAAAACTTTCAGCTATCGCAGGGTTTTCCGTAATTTCAGCACGTACTTGAAAAACTACTCCTTGTTTTAGAATGGTATCCATATTAGAACCAACTAAAATGATTGTCAAAAGCAGTGTTACCATAAGGACACCAAACATGGTGATTAATCTAGTTGTCACAAATCTTTTCAGGCCCACGGCCAATCTAATCGAGTTGACTTTATTATAATTAGGGGTTAATTTTGATCCTTTTCTGGAATAATTCTATCTAAAATTCAATAACTAAATATCTGGAAATACATAGTGTTTTATGAAAAACAAATATGAGAAATTTGATCCTGATAAACTGGTTCTGTCTAAAAATGAAATACTTGATTTTTGTGATAGAGTAATAAGAAAATGGAATAAAAATCCAGAAAAACATGCAAACCATATTTTTGCAATGAATGCAGTAAAAACGAGCATTTTCTGGACAGACGATGACTCACTTAAAGAAATTTGGGGTGAAATCCTAAAATGGTCATATGATCTCCTATATGAAAATGCAGTTGCGCAAGCAAATGAAGAAGACGTTGATTGGGGAAAACTATTGAAAAAACTTAGAAAATGACTTTAAGCAAACTCTTTAAGCCCTTCCTTTAGAACTTCATTAATAATATTTGAGAAACTTATTGCTTTATTACTCTCGGTGATTTTTTTTGCCTGCAGGCTCCTAATTTTTGATTCCAGACTAGGATCTAGCGTTATTGTTACTCTTCGAATCATTTAATCACTTAATCAGTGCTTAAGATACTCACCCTTTTTAGAATGAATAAGTAACTTTTTGATCAACCATCAAGTTTATTAAGTAAAAATCAATTTTTGCCAGAATAGAAAAAAAGCCGCTAGACGCAGCATAGGGTTCGTTTGAAATCTTCCGTATCTCGCTCAAAATCACATTCTTTACAGACTTGCCAAGTACGGTCTTTCAATATTCTTAATGTCGGTTGATAACCTGCAGAATACATCTTTCCTCCACATTGAGGACAAGAGATTGGAATGTCTATGATCATTATACGTGGTTATGAAATTTTGAATATAAGACCCGCGTAGGATTGATAAATTGTTCATCGATGTTAAAAAATAATTTTTAAAAAATTTTCAATTATTATTCATTAGACTATAATCCAAATAACACATTTCACATAACACCATGTCTTGTTCTTGGAAATAGTGGTCACTAGAAGGATTTAGAGTGGGATTTCTACAAGATGAACATACAGTAATAACTGGATTAAATTTTTCCTTATTTTTTACTTTAACATAATCGATTAAATCATAATTATAACTTGACCAATTTGACTCTGTCTCAAACAACAGTATTATTTACCTGTCTTTGAATTTATAAAATTGGAATAAATCAGCAGAAACATTAAAGTAGTAAAATCTACAATGAGGCCGAAGTAATCTGGGCATTCATTGGAACAGGCGCTTTGTATCTTCTTCTAAAAAAGTAAAGAATTCCTAGAACCTCAAACTGTTCTATAAATACCACAAACATTAGGTTTCCAATCCAGCCATTTGATACATCATTCATCAATGCCAATGAAACAGATAGAGTATACTCTAAATTTGAAATCCAAGCAAACTCCTCATAATTTGTTCCCAAGGGTACTGGCCCTACGAGTTTGTCAATTGGGATGTTGTCCCTTGTTAGTTGATGATAGCTTTGTAACGTATCATAAAGAACTTCTTTATCGTAATAATAAACTGAGTTTCCTCTGTCGATCAAAAAAATACTTGCCCCAAAATAGATTAAAAACAAAATAGAAAACGCTATCACATATTTTCCAATCCTGCCCCCTATGGTTTTTCGCATCTGCTTTTCAAATATTCTCCCAACCTGCCCCAGTTTGTTTTTCCTAGTTAGATAGATGAAAAGTAGTCCAAAAAGAGATAGTAAGCCTAGACTGCCTAACCAGTCATCTGTTACATATGTGACAAATATCATCCTTATAGGCAAGAATATCCCTGCAGTTATCCCCAAAAGAAATGCCTTCTCTTTAACGTCTTGTACGTCTATTTTGCCCATGCCCTAAATAACCATTAATTTACTTAGATTAAAGATTTCTGGCAAATATCTTTTTTATAAACTAGGAAATTTTTTAAATAATAGATTTCTAAATTTGGAAATTACATTTCATTATTGAGTGGAATTGGTGATCTGACTTATTTCGGTTCCATTTACATATAATTTGAAAATGGTGCCATTTACATTCAGATAAATTATAGAGCCGCTTTTTCCCACATCGATTAGTGTGCCATTAACATTTAGAACTAGCCCTGCATCTATCTCTTCTACATAATTTTCTGTTCCATTAATACTAGATGCTAACTCAATGCCAGTATCTGTTGTATTTTCAAAATTACTATCCGTCTGATTAATTAATGTAAGTGCCTCCATTAATTTCCTGGAAATTGAGGCTTTTTCATAATATGCTTTTCTTGCCTCTTCTATAGTTCCACCATTAGCTAAAACCTCGTTCATTGCTTGTTGTGCTTTGTAAAAAACATCAACTGTGTAATTTAATTGCATTACAATAATGTCTTTTACTGAATCATCTAGGTTGCTAACAAATCTATCATACTTGTATCCAGAATATATCCCGGCTCCAGGATTTTCTTCTTCAATTATCTGCTTTGTTAATTCAATTGAAAGTGCCCTTTGTTTATCAATTAATTGTTGTTGTTCAATTAATTCTAGTTGCACTTTTTGTTCTTCAAGAAATTGAGTTTGTAAATACTGGTAATGATAGTACAGTTTCAACCCTAAAGGATCATTTTCAAAGTCTTCTACAGCAGAATGTAAATATTTTATTGCTTCAGGAGTTGATATCATTTTTTGAGTTTGTGAAAATACTGATAGTTCTCCCTTTACTTGAAAATTAATACTTTTGAGTCCAATTCTGTCATTACTCGTAGCATATACATTTACAATGTAACTTCCAGGCATTTCATCAAAGTCAGGAAACTCTGCCGAAAAATTTCCTGTTGCATCAGTAGAAGTAAGAATAGAATTTTGACCTAGCCGTATCTTTATTTCTGCTTCTGAAATTGGTTTTCCAGCATGATCAGTCACTGTTCCAATGATGATAGGAATGTCCCCTACCAGTAGCGGATTTTTTTCTAATTTGACATCAATTTGTAAATCCCATAGGACCGCATTTGTTGTTTGTAGATTGGAGAATAGTAATACAAACACTAGTATTCCAAATAGACTATTTCTTACCTTATTCAATGAGACTGATTTTATTTTAAGTTGTTAAGATAAGATATCTACAATTTTTCACGCGGCTAGACAATAATTGTTGATTCAGTCTGAAATTCACTCATAAGTTCTTAAATGGCGGATTTTAATCGGTTTTGAATAAATGGATTTAGAAAAATTCCGTAATGACGTTTACGAAATAACAGAAATACTCTCACATAGTTTGGATGAAAATGATCATCCCAAACTTAACTATGTTCGGCAAAAACTTATTGAGTTGTATGAAAAAAATTTGGTAAAAATTAACCATTCCGTTTTAGAGTTGATTTGCGCTACCAATCTAATTAAACGCGGTTATTCAGTGGAAGTTGAAAAACCAATTTCAGACATTTTAGTTTGTGATATTTTTGCGAAAAAAGGCGATGGTACAACCATAATCGAAATTGAAACTGGTTTTACCCCACCTGAACATGCATTAGACACTGTGGATTATTACATTGCTAGGATAATTAGCAAAATCGCTCGATATAGCAAATTCTGTTCAAAATTTTCATTAGCGACTCCAGTAATTGGGATATTGCCTATCCCAAAACTCTTTCTTGATCCTCCAAGCACAAGGGATAAAAACAAAATATCAAGAATAAAATCATTCTGTGACAAGTACTATAAAAAACCCCCAATAGAATTCGATGATATTTTAAATGCGCATCTACATTCGGTTTTTTTAATAAATATTGATAAGGGTTTTGCCAAGGAACTGGATCCAAATGGGTATCTTAACTTGACAGATAAATTACTTTACAAAAGCGAAGTAGATTTTTAATCTTTTTAACAAAAAAATATGTAAAATGGTAAACTTTTCAAACTAGGAGATATAATTTTGATATATGATCTGTTCAAGTTGTGAGAATCACAGACACTATGAATGTATTGACTGTAAAAACGATCATAAAACATATCTGTGCGATTGTGATTGTCATGACGAGTCTACAAAACCACACGGCGAGCAGGAACACCGTACATCGTAATACATACTAAGATTCATAAACCCGAAAAACAATTCTTGGCAAAAACACGAAAACATCATGAAAAATTTTGGAACTTTAGAATACGTACTGGATACTTACTCGAAAACGTGGAGTTGGAAAGTAACTGGAACTCGAGCGGTTTCCATGGTATCCAAGTTAATACCGGCATCTTGGTATGGGGATGGGCCAAATGAGGCTATAATTCCAGATAGTGCCGAAAATGTCAACCATCTAAAATGGATCTTAGAAAGATATCCTTTAGACATTTTATCAAAATCCACTTGGCAACGAAAATCAACAAAATCAAATATTCCTAAAACAACTGTTTCAAAAATAGAAAAGCTCGAACGTGTTAAACCGGGAGAACAATTCCGTGGAAAATTACTTAATTTTCAAAAGGAAGGGTTAGATTTTCTTTTAAAATCAAATGGTAATGCCCTTTTAGCAGATGAAATGGGTTTAGGAAAATGTATTGTTGGTGATTCGATTATTGAAACAACAACAGGACAGGTCTCAATTGCAGATTTATGGGAAAACTCATCAATAATAGAACAAAACGACGATGAGTGCTGGGCAAGGCTATCGATACCAATGGAGATACAGACCTTTGACGGCAAAAAAATAGAAGGCAAGAAAATAGACAGGATTTTTCGACAGAAAATAGATGAACCAATTACAAAAATTACGCTTTGGGATGGCTCCGTTTTAGAATGTACACGACGCCACAGACTTCTGACTCCACAAGGATGGAAAAGGGCAGGCGAGTTAACTATTGATGACAAAGTTGCTGTTCCTGCAAAGACATTGCATGTTGGCAAAAACCATCTTACTCCAGAACTGGCTGAGCTGATGGCCTGGCAGCTAGCAGAAGGCTACGAGTACTTTTAAAGTGAAAAATATGCCCATGGTAGATTCTATAACTCTGATCCTAAAGTTTTATCACGAATGCACAATCTTGCAAAAAAACAAGGAATTCAATTACTTGTTGCAAAAAAAGCTAGCACAAGCTTTGTCATCTTTACAACAAAACTTTACCCATTATTCTCGCAACTGGGATATCAATGGGGTAAAAAATCTGCTGAAAAAGTTATTCCGCAATGTATTATGGAATCATCACTAGAAACACAAAAAGCGTTTATCCAAGCAATGTTTGACGCTGAGGGGCATGTAGGGAAAACTCATTGTGAATTAACAACGGCAAGTAAATCCATCGCATATGGTTTACGTGATATGCTTCGGCACTTTGGGGTTTGGCTTCGAATACATATTGCAATGAAAAGTGCAACCAATGGAACAAGAACTAAGAGACCTTACTATGTTTGTACTTTTGGTGGTAATTCTGCAGATAGGTTTGCTACCCAGTTTAAGCTTCAAACAAAAAGAAAACAATCTGCA